>ERZ1027013.140-NODE-140-length-31870-cov-15.194342_pt1 | contig 31870 bp, 46 predicted proteins | sample MGYA00519446_ERZ1027013 | MGnify/ENA primary metagenome ERZ1027013 (study PRJEB26926, sample SAMN06164699) | human gut metagenome | biome: ENVO:00009003; feature: ENVO:2100002; material: ENVO:00002003 | host: Homo sapiens | place: USA | collected 2012 ... | reverse complement strand
TCTTAAAATTTATTTTGTAAAATCTTACAAAAATTCACTGATAAACTTTGTAAAAAATAACGAAAAAAATTTGAAAAATATTTTGATTTTTCTATTGACAAACAACCCCTCTTATTATATAATAACGGAGCGTGTGAAATGGCATATATTATATATTTATATATGGTGTATGGATTTCTCACAACAAGATATGCGATGATGCCGGAGGTGGCGCTTGACCCAAAGCGGGAATTTCGGCGGAGTATGTCCGATTTTAAACCGGGCGAAATCATACCAGTATTATTTCCTTTTGCGGATAGCTTGCGTATGTCTGCAACCATGCAAAAGGTCTGCCCGAATGATATTGCGTCATTCGGTTTTTAAAAAGGCAGCCTTGAAACACACGGGTGGGTGGAAAAAAATATTCGGTAAAGTCTCGCACCAATATTTTTCAGGAGGAAAAGTAAATGGCAGCAAGCAAAGTTAAGATCCGTATCAGACTTAAAGGCTACGACCACAACCTTGTAGATCAGGCTTCTGAAAAGATTGTTGAAACTGCTAAAGCAACAGGTGCTCAGGTAAGCGGTCCTATCCCGCTTCCCACTGAAAAGGAAGTAGTTACAATCCTTCGTGCCGTTCACAAGTATAAGGACAGCCGTGAACAGTTTGAACAGAGAACACACAAAAGACTCATTGACATTCTCAGACCTTCAAACAAAACTGTTGAAGCTTTGACAAGTCTTGAGCTCCCGGCAGGCGTTGACATCGAAATCAAATTATAATCACGCTTGACGAGGTCAAGTTGGGAAACCAACCAATAACCAAGGAGGAAAAAATATGAAAAAAGGTCTCATCGGTAAGAAGATAGGCATGACCCAGATCTTCGACGAAAACGGCAAGGTAATCCCCGTAACCGTTGTTGAAGCAGGTCCGTGCGTAGTTACCCAGAAAAAGACAATGGAGAACGACGGTTACGAAGCAGTTCAGGTTGGCTTCGGCGATGTTAAGGTTTCAAAGCTTAACAAGCCCATGAAAGGCCACTTTGCTAAGAACGATGTTGCTCCCAAGAAAACACTTAAGGAGTTCCGTCTCGAAGATTGCTCAGCAATCAATGTTGGCGATATCATTAAAGCTGATGTTTTCGCTGAAGGCGAAATCGTAGATGTTAAGGGAACTTCAAAGGGCCACGGAACAGCTGGTGCAATCAAGCGCTGGAACTTCTCAAGACTCCGTGAAACTCACGGTACTGGTCCTAACGCTCGTCACCAGGGTTCACTCGGTGCGTGCTCAAGCCCCTCAAGAGTATTCAAGGGCAGAAAAATGGCAGGCCATTACGGTCACGAAACAGTAACAATCCAGAACCTTATGGTTGCTAAGGTTGACGCAGAAAACAACCTCATCGCAATCAAAGGCGCAATTCCCGGTCCTAAGGGCGGAATTGTTGTTATTGCAGACGCTGTTAAAGCTTAACGAAAGGAGAGAAAAAAATGGCACAGGTTCAGGTTTACAACCAGGAAGGTCGCAAGACTTCAAAAATGGAACTTGCAGATTCAGTTTTCGGTATTGAGCCGAACGGATATGCAATGCATCTCGCAGTTGTCAGCTATCTTGCTGCACAGCGCCAGGGCACGCAGTCAACTCTCACTCGTTCTGAAGTATCAGGCGGCGGCGCAAAACCCTGGAGACAGAAGGGAACAGGTCGTGCCCGTCAGGGTTCAACCAGAAGCCCTCAGTGGACACACGGCGGTATCGCTCTTGGTCCCAAGCCCAGAAAATATAAAGTTAATGTTAACAAGAAAGTTAAGAGACTCGCTATGAAATCTGCTCTTTCTTCAAAAGTTGCAGAGTCAGAGATGCTTGTTGTTAACAAGATTGAGCTTGAAAGCATCAAAACAAAAGCTGTTGTTGAGATGTTCGATAAGCTTAAGACAGGCAAGAAAGTACTTCTTGTTCTCCCCGAAAACAACGAGGTTATCTACAAGAGCGCTCGTAACATCGAAGGCGTTAAGGTAGTAACCGTTAACACACTTTGCGTTTATGATATTCTTAACTGCAACAACCTTGTTGTTCTTAAGGACGCTGCAAAGAAAATTGAGGAGGTATATGCATAATGAAAGCTGCTCAGGATATTATCCTCAAGCCGATCATCACTGAAGAGTCAATGACCGGTCTTATGATGAAAAAATATACCTTCAAAGTTGCCAAGGATGCAAACAAGATTGAGATTGCAAAGGCAGTTGAAGAGGTTTTCCCCGGCACAAAAGTTGCTAAGGTTAACACAATCAATGTTCGCGGCCGTATGCGCCGCCAGGGTGTAAACACTGGTTACACTCCTTCTTGGAAGAAAGCAATCGTAACACTCACTGAAGATTCAAAGGAAATTGAGTTCTTCAACGATATGATGTAAGCGCTTCCTATTTATATATAGTATAGCAAAAGAGAAATTTCGGATGATGAGGTATGAAGGGTGCCATCCCTTCGCAAAGTTATTCAGAAAGGAAAAATAATAATGGCTATTAAGAATTATAAGCCGACTACTCCTTCAAGAAGAAATATGTCGGTTACAGATTATTCTTCCCTCTCTAAAGTTGCTCCTGAAAGATCATTGCTTGAGCCTATCAGCAAGAAGTCAGGCCGTAACTCATACGGAAGAATCACCGTTCGTCATCGCGGCGGCGGAAACAGAAGAAAATACCGTGTTATCGATTTCAAGAGACAGAAATTCGATATGCCCGCAACGGTAAAAACAATCGAATACGATCCCAACCGTTCAGCTCATATTGCTCTTATTCAGTATGAGGATGGAACAAAGAGCTACATCACAGCTCCCGAAGGTCTTAAGATCGGCGCAACAGTTGTTGCTGGTCCTAACGCAGACATCGTAGCTGGTAACGCTCTTCCGCTCAAGAACATCCCGGTTGGTACTGTTATCCATAATGTAGAGCTTTATCCCGGCAGAGGCGCACAGCTTGCTCGTTCAGCTGGTAACAGCGCACAGCTCATGGCTATCGAAGGTTCTTACGCTCTTTTGAGACTTCCTTCAGGCGAGCTTCGCAATGTTCCCGTTGACTGCATGGCTACAATCGGTGTTGTTGGCAACACAGATCACGCTAATGTTAAAATCGGTAAAGCCGGCCGTAAGCGCAACATGGGTTGGAGACCCACAGTTCGTGGTTCTGTTATGAACCCGAATGACCACCCCCATGGTGGTGGTGAAGGTAAGTCACCCATCGGTCGTCCCGGCCCTGTTACACCTTGGGGCAAGCCCGCTCTTGGTTATAAGACACGTAACAAGAAGAAGGCTTCTAACAAGATGATCGTAAGACGTCGTAACGGTAAATAAGAAGAAAGGAGAAGATTAAATGAGTAGAAGTACTAAAAAAGGCCCTTATGTAGAAGAAAGCCTTTATAAGAAAGTTGTTGCTCTTAACGAAAAGGGCGATAAGCAGGTTATCAAGACCTGGTCCAGAAGTTCAACAATCTTCCCTGAATTCGTAGGACACACATTTGCTGTTCATGACGGAAGAAAGCATGTTCCGGTATATGTTACTGAGGATATGGTTGGACACAAGCTCGGTGAATTCGCACCGACAAGAACATTCCGCGGCCACGCAGGCTCAAAGACATCTAAGTAATCGAAAGGAGAATAAACTATGGAAGCAACAGCTAAAGCAACATACGTTCGTATTTCTCCCAGAAAGGTGCAGATTGTTCTTGATTTAATCAGAAATCAGCCGTGCGACAAGGCTATGGCTATTCTTAAGCACACACCGAAGGCTGCTACTGAGCCTCTTATGAAGGTTCTTAAGTCAGCTATCGCAAACGCTGAAAACAATAACAATATGGACGTATCAAGATTATATGTAAGCTACTGCAATGTAACAGCAGGCCCCACACTCAAGCGCATTCAGCCCAGAGCTCGGGGCAGAGCTTACAGAATCAATAAGAGAACATCACACATCACCATTACCGTTAAGGAAATGGAAGACTAAGCGAGGAGGAAAAGTTAAATGGGACAGAAATGTAATCCTACCGGTTTAAGAATCGGCGTTATTAAAAACTGGGACTCTCGCTGGTATGCAAAGAAGGGTGAGTTCGGCGATATTCTTATCGAAGATTACAATCTTCGTAAATATCTTCTTGACACTCTTAAGAGCGCAGGTGTTCCCAAAGTAGAAATCGAGCGTGACGCAAAGCGCGTAAGAATCAACATCCACTGTGCAAAGCCCGGTATGGTTATCGGTAAGCAGGGTGCAGAGATTGAAAAGCTTAAAGCAATTTGCGCTAAGAAGCTCGGCAAAAAGAACGACGAAGTATTCATCAACATCATTGAAATCAAGCAGCCCGATCTCAACGCTACACTCGTTGCTCAGAGCATTGCTACTCAGCTCGAAAAGCGTGTATCATTCCGCCGTGCAGTTAAGCAGGCTATCCGTAATACAATGAGACTCGGCGCTCGTGGTATCAAAGTTCAGGTTTCAGGTCGTATCGGCGGTGCAGAAATCGCTCGTTCTGAAACATACAAGGAAGGTACAATTCCGCTTCAGACAATCCGTGCTGACATTGACTACGGCACAGCAGAAGCTGCTACAACTTATGGCCGCATCGGTGTTAAGACATGGATCTATCAAGGTGAAGTTCTTCGTGAAAGCAGAAATAAGCCCCAGAGAAGAACAAACAATTCCCGTCGCAGAGATGGCGGCAAGCGTAAGGAAGGAGGAAAACAGTAATGCTCTTACCAAAGCGTGTTAAGCATCGTAAGCAGCACAGAGGTCGTATGACCGGTGAAGCTACGAGAGGCAATAAAGTAACATACGGTCAGTTCGGTCTTCAGGCTACTGAGCCATGCTGGATTACAGCAGCTCAGATTGAAGCAGCCCGTATTGCTATGACTCGTTATACAAAGCGTGGCGGTCAAGTTTGGATTAAGATTTTCCCCGACAAGCCGATCACTGCAAGACCTGCTGATACCCGTATGGGTAAAGGTAAAGGTAATGTTGACTACTGGGTAGCAGTAGTTAAGCCGGGCAGAGTTATGTTTGAGCTCGGCGGTGTAGATGAGGTTGTTGCTCGTGAGGCTATGCGTCTTGCAGCAAACAAACTTCCTATCAAATGCAAATTCGTAGTTAAAGAAGAGGGAGGCGAGCAGTAATGAAAGCAGCAGAAATCAAAGCTTTAAGCGCAGATCAGCGTGCAGCAAAGCTTAAAGAGCTTAAGGAAGAACTTTTCAATCTTCATTTCCAGCAGGCTATCAACCAGCTCGACAACCCGATGAGAATCAAAGCTGTAAGAAAAGATATCGCTCGCATCAAGACTGTTGAGAGAGAAATCGAACTTGCAGACGCAAATTCTTAAAATAGGAGGTAGTTTATAATGAGCGAAAGAAACCTCAGAAAAACAAGAGTTGGTATCGTATCAAGCGATAAGATGGACAAAACTGTTGTTGTAACAATCAAGGACAGAGTTCGTCATCCGCTTTACGGCAAAATCATTAACCGTACAGTTAAGTACAAAGCACACGACGAAAACAATACTTGCGGTGTAGGCGATAAGGTTCTCATTATGGAGACCCGCCCCATGAGCAAGGACAAGAGATGGCGTGTTGTTAACATTATCGAAAAGGCAAAGTAATCATTACGATTTACAAACGCTTTTATAAATTAGTTTAATAAAATAATAACTGCAAGATGCAAAGTGTTATTTTGCAGTACGAAGGAGGAAAAAGCTGTGATACAACAGGAAAGTCGTCTTAAAGTAGCAGACAACACAGGTGCTAAAGAGCTTCTTTGCATCCGCGTTCTCGGCGGCTCAGGAAGAAGATATGCAAATATCGGCGATGTAATCGTTGCTTCCGTTAAGAAAGCTGCTCCCAACGGCGTTGTTAAAAAAGGCGAAGTTGTTAAAGCAGTCATCGTTCGTACAACTAAAGGTGTACGTCGTGACGACGGTCAGTACATTCGTTTTGATGAAAATGCTGCCGTAATTATTAAAGAGGATAAAACTCCTCGTGGCACCCGTATATTTGGACCCGTAGCAAGAGAGCTTCGTGATAAGGATTATATGAAGATTCTCTCACTCGCTCCGGAAGTACTTTAATGGAGGTGCACGATAATGAGTAAAATGTTTGTTAAAACCGGCGATACCGTTATGGTACTCAGCGGTAAATCAAAAGGCGTTAAGGGCGAAGTAATCGCTGTTAGCCCCAAAGAGGGTAAAGTTATCGTTAAAAAGGTAAACATCGTAACAAAGCATGTTAAGCCCCGTAAGATGGGTGATCAGGGCGGTCTTATCGAAGTTGAGTCTGCTCTTTATGCTTCAAAAGTTCAGCTTGTTTGCCCCAAATGCGGTAAAGCTACCCGTGTAGGTCATAAAGACGGCAAGCGCGTATGCAAGCAGTGCGCTGCAGAATTTTAAGTAAGGGAGGACATAACAAATGGCTGCAAGATTAAAAGAAGCCTACAAGAGCGAAATCGCTCCTGCATTGATGAAGAAATTCGAGTACAAGTCTGTTATGCAAATCCCGAAGCTTGACAAGATTGTTCTCAATGTTGGTTGCGGTGAAGCCCGTGAAAATTCTAAAGTTGTAGATGCTATCATCAATGATTTAAGCATCATTTCAGGTCAGAAACCCATCGTATGCCGTGCTAAGAAGTCAGTTGCTAACTTCAAGCTTCGTGAAGGCATGCCGATCGGTGTTAAAGTTACTCTTCGTGGAGACAAGATGTATGAATTCCTTGACAGATTCTTCAACCTTGCTCTTCCCAGAGTTCGTGACTTCAGAGGTATCAACCCCAACTCTTTCGATGGCCGTGGCAACTATGCTATGGGTATCAAAGAGCAGTTGATTTTCCCTGAAATCGACTATGATAAGATTGATAAAGTTCGTGGTATGGACATTATCATGGTAACAACAGCAAATACAGACGAAGAAGGCAGAGAGTTGCTTAAATTGTTAGGCGCTCCCTTTGCAGAGTAAGGAGGGAATATCGTGGCAAAGACATCTATGAAAGTTAAGGCAGCTAAACCTGCTAAGTACTCAACAAGAGCTTACAACAGATGCAAAATCTGCGGTAGACCTCATGCTTATCTTCGTAAGTATGGCGTATGCCGTATATGCTTCAGGGAACTTGCTCATAAGGGCGAAATCCCCGGCGTAACAAAATCTTCTTGGTAAGAACCGAGAAATTGCTAAATTTATAAGGAGGAAATATCAATGCATATTACAGATCCAATCGCTGATATGCTTACAAGAATTCGTAACGCTAATTCAGCTAAGCACGATACAGTAGATATTCCTGCGTCTAACATGAAGAAGGCAATTGCTCAGATTCTTGTTGATGAAGGTTATATCAAAGCATACAAAATTATTGAAGACGACAAACAGGGCGTTATCCGTGTAACACTTAAATACGGCGAAGGCAAGTCACAGGTTATCACTGGACTTCGCAGGGTTTCAAAGCCCGGTCTCCGTATCTACTCAAATGTTGAGGATATGCCCAAGGTTATGAAAGGCCTCGGAGTTGCTATCATTTCAACTTCAAAGGGTATTATGACCGATAAAGAAGCTCGCAAACAGAATGTTGGCGGCGAAGTATTGGCATTCGTTTGGTAAGGAGGTGCAGTTAGGATGTCTCGTATAGGCTTAAAGCCAATCGCAATTCCTGCCGGCGTTGATTTTTCAATCAACGGCAACACTGTTACCGTAAAAGGACCGAACGGTACTCTTACAATGGATAAACATCCGAATATCAGCGTAAGTGTTGATGGCAGCGAGGTTAATGTTGCAAGACCTAACGATGAGAAAGAGAACAGAGCCCTTCACGGTCTCACTCGTGCACTCATCGCAAATATGGTTGAAGGTGTAACAAACGGCTACAAGAAAGTTCTTGAAGTTAACGGTGTTGGTTACCGTGTTCAGATGCAGGGCGCAAACCTTGTTATGAACCTTGGTTTCTCACATCAGGTAATTATGACAGCCCCCGAAGGCGTAAAGATTGAATGTCCGTCTGCTAACCAGATTGTTATTTCAGGTGCAGATAAGCAGGCTGTTGGTCAGTTTGCTGCTCAGGTTCGTGAGAAGAGACCTCCTGAGCCGTATAAGGGCAAGGGCATCAAGTATGCTGAAGAGCATATCCGCCGCAAGGAAGGCAAAACAGGTAAGAAATAAAGGAAGGAGTGAATTACAATGGTTTCAAGACAGGATGCTAACAAAGCAAGACAGAAGCGTCATAAGAGAGTACGCGGAAAAATTTCAGGTACTGTTGATTGTCCAAGACTTAACGTATATCGCTCCCTCAGCAATATCTACGTTCAGCTTATCGACGATGTTGCAGGCGTTACACTTGCACAGGCTTCAACAGTTGAAAAAGACTTTACTGCTTACGGCGGTAATGTAGAGGCAGCTAAGGCTGTTGGTAAGAAATTGGCAGAAAGAGCTAAGGCAAAGGGCATTGAAGAATGCGTATTTGACCGTGGCGGTTACGTTTATCACGGACGCGTTGCTGCAGTAGCAGACGGCGCTCGTGAAGGCGGACTTAAGTTCTAACGAAGGAGGAAAATACTTTATGGCAAAGATTGACGTATCTTCAATGGAACTTGAAGAAAGAGTTGTAACTATCAACCGTGTATCAAAGACCGTTAAAGGCGGCCGTATTTATAAGTTCTCAGCACTCGTAGTTGTCGGCGACGGCAACGGCCTCGTTGGCTTCGGCGTTGGTAAATCAGGCGAAGTTCCCGATGCTATCCGCAAGGGTATCGAAGATGCAAAGAAGAATGTTATGAAGGTTGCTTTAAGAGGAACAACAATTCCTCACGAGGCTAAAGGTAAGTTCGGTGCCGGCGAAGTTCTTCTTATGCCCGCTCCGAAAGGTACCGGCGTTATCGCTGGCGGCCCTGTTCGTGCAGTTGTAGAAACAGTTGGTATCTCAGATATCCGTACAAAGGCTATCAGATCAAACAACCCCTACAATGTTGTAAGAGCAACAATGAACGGTCTTGCAAAGCTTCGTTCTGCTGAAGAAGTTGCTGCAATCCGCGGCAAATCAGTTAAGAAGATATTTGACTAAGGAGGGTGGAATAATGGCAGATATTAAAATCAAACTCACCAAGAGCTTAATCGGTGTCAAGAAAGATCAGATTGCCACCGCCCACTCACTCGGTCTTCGTAAAATCGGCAATGTAACAGTTCAGCCGAATAATGATCAGACTCAGGGTAAAATCAAAAAGATTTCTCACCTTGTTGAGATTGAAGAAGCATAAGAGGAGGTGCAGACGATGAAATTACATGAACTTTCTCCTGCTGAAGGCTCAAAGAAAGCTGTAAAGAGAATCGGACGCGGCGCTGGCTCAGGTCAGGGCAAAACTGCCGGCAAGGGTCACAAAGGTGCTAAGGCTCGTTCAGGTTACAGCCGTAATCCGGGCTTTGAAGGCGGTCAGATGCCTCTTCAGAGACGAGTTCCCAAAAGAGGTTTCAACAACATTTTCCGTACAGAATATGCTGTTGTAAATCTTGCTTCTCTTGAGGAAAAGTTTGAAGCTAACGCTACTGTTGATGCAGAAAGCCTTAAAGCTTGCGGACTTATCAAGAAGGAGCTTGACGGTGTTAAGGTTCTTGCTAACGGTGAATTAACCAAGGCTTTAACAGTTAAAGTAAGCGCAGTAAGCGCTGCTGCAAAGGCAAAAATTGAAGCTGCAGGTGGCACGGTGGAGGTGCTTTAAATGATAAAGACCATCATAAACGCTTGGAAAGTACCTGATATTAGAAAGAAGATACTTTTTACGGCATTTATAGTTCTGATTTTCAGAATTGGGTCAGTTATTCCCGTGCCGTTCCTCAACATTGTTGATGAAATCAATGTTGGTAAAGGTAATACAATATTAACTTATTTAAGCCTTATGACGGGTAGTGCATTCACTTACGGCACAATTTTCGCAATGTCCATTACCCCGTATATCAACGCTTCAATTATTATGCAGCTTCTCACGGTAGCTATTGCACCGCTTGAGAGGCTCAGTAAGGAAGGCGAAGAGGGCAGAAAGAAGATTGCTTCAATCACTCGTTTTGTAACGGTTGCACTTGGACTTCTTCAGTCTCTTGCATATTTCTTCTTCCTTCGTGCAAACGGCTATCTTATGACAGACGCTTCGGGCAATGATTTCACAGGTTTTGCTGCTGTTTTCCAGGCGATAGTTATTATCCTTGTTCTTACAGCAGGTACCGCAGTAATCATGTGGCTCGGCGAGCAGATCAGTATTGACGGTATCGGAAACGGTATTTCAATTATCCTTTTCGCAGGTATCGTTTCAAGATTCCCGACAATTATCAAGCAGTATCTCCAGTATCTCGATACAGGAAGAATGGTTTATAACTTCCTCGTTCCCGCTATCTTCATTGTATTCCTTCTTATGATAGTTTACATTGTATTTATGGATAACGCTGAGAGAAGACTTCCCATTCAGTATGCTAAGAGAGTTGTCGGCAGAAAGCAGTATGGCGGTCAGTCAACTCATATGCCGATTAAAATCAATATGAGCGGCGTACTTCCCATCATCTTCGCATCATCAATTCTTTCACTTCCCGGTACTGTTCAGATGTTTATATCTTCTGATAAGTATGAGGGAACATTCTGGGAGAAATTCTTTAATGCGTTCCAGGGTGATTCTTGGTGGTATGCAGGAATGTATTTCGTTCTTATCATATTCTTTGCTTATTTCTACAGTACAATTCAGTACAACCCAATTGAAATGGCAAACAATCTTCGTAAAAACAACGGCGCAATCCCCGGTATTCGTCCGGGCAGACCCACTTCGGATTACATTATGAGAGTGCTTATGAGACTTGTTCTCATCGGTGTGCTTATGCTCTCCGTAGTTGCTCTTCTTCCGATAGTATGGTCACTTATCTGCGACGCAGCAATTCCGCCTCTTACAGAGGGCGGTTCTGACGGTGGCTTCTCAGTAAGCCTCGGCGGTACATCAATCATCATTATGTGCGGTGTTGCCCTTGAAACAGTTCGTCAGCTTGAATCACAGATGATGATGCGTCACTACAAAGGCTTCCTTGATTAATTGAAAGGCAGAAATTATGAAATTAATACTTCTCGGTGCGCCCGGTGCCGGTAAAGGTACTCAGGCAGAAAAAATTGTTGAAAAGTATAATATTCCCGCAATTTCAACCGGCAACATTATTCGTGCAGCTCTCAAGAACGGTACTGAAATGGGTCTCAAGGCTAAATCCTATATGGAGGCAGGCCAGCTTGTTCCCGATGATGTTGTTATAGGAATTATTAAGGACAGACTTAAGGAAAAAGACTGTGAAAACGGATTCATTCTTGATGGTTTTCCGCGTACCATTCCTCAGGCTCAGGCGCTTGAGGATATGGGAGTGGAGATTGATAAGGTTCTTGATATTGAAGTTCCTGATGAAAAAATCACCGCAAGAATGTCAGGCCGCAGAGTTTGTGCTAAATGTGCAAATTCATATCACATGCTTTATAAAAAGCCCGCTGTTGAAGGCGTTTGTGACGCCTGCGGCGGTGAGCTTGTTCAGCGTAAAGACGATGCTCCCGAAACAGTAATTGCAAGACTTAAAGAGTATCATGAGATGACAGAGCCTCTTAAGGATTTCTATCAGAATCTCGGAAAGCTTGTAGTTGTTGAAGGTCAGGAAGAGGTTGCGGATACTACCGCACTCGTCTTTAAAGCATTGGAGGATTAACATGGTAGTGCTTAAAAGCAGCAGAGAACTTGAGCTTATGAAAGAAGCCTGCGAAATTTCTGCTGAAGCATTAATGGTGGCAGGAGAGGCTGTTAAGCCAGGCGTTTCGACAAAGGAAATAGATAAAATCGCTTATAATCTTATTAAAAAGAGAGGGGCGGTTCCAAATTTTCTCGGCTTGTATGATTTTCCTGCTACCGCATGTATATCTATAAATAATGAAGTTATCCACGGTATTCCGAAAAAAGACCGTATCATCCAGGAGGGTGATATAGTCAGCATAGATTTGGGTGCCGCAAAGAATGGCTATAACGGCGACAATGCTGCCACATTTGTTGCAGGGACTTGCTCTCCCGAGGCAAAGCGGCTGATTGACACAACCAGAGAGAGCCTTTACAAAGGTATCGAACAGGCTGTGCCTGGCAACAAAATCGGCGATATCGGCCATGCCGTTCAGACTTATTGCGAAGAGCGCGGATACGGAGTTGTTCGTGATTTCGTAGGTCACGGCGTTGGAACAAAGCTTCATGAAGATCCAAGTGTACCCAACTTCGGACACGAAGGGCGTGGTATCAGACTGTTACCCGGAATGACATTGGCAATTGAACCGATGATCAATCAGGGAACCTATAAGGTAAAACAACTTTCAGACGGTTGGACTGTTGTTACCGCAGACGGCAAGCTTTCAGCTCATTTCGAGCACACTGTTGCGATAACTTCAAACGGTCCCGTTATAATGACAAAAATCTGAATAGTTTAATCAATTGCTGGCGATTACGCCGCGATGTGATTCCAGATAAAATAAAACATCTTATTCGTATAGACTCAGCGAGGTAAAACGATGTCCAAGTCAGATATGATAGAAGTTGAAGGTACCGTGGTTGAGGTATTGCCTAACACAACTTTTAAGGTTTCACTTCAAAACGACCACATCATTACAGCCCATATCAGCGGAAAGCTTCGTATGAACAATATCAGAATTCTTCCCGGTGATAAGGTAACAATTGAGATGTCACCGTACGACTTAACTAAGGGTCGTATAATTTGGCGCTCAAAGTAATATAAAGGAGGATATTCAAATGAAAGTAAGACCTTCTGTTAAGAAAATTTGCGACAAATGCAAAGTTATTAAGCGCAATGGAAAAGTAATGGTTATCTGTGAAAATCCAAAGCATAAACAGCGTCAGGGCTAATCCTGAACTAATAATCGGAGGTAAACTGTAAAATGGCACGTATTTCAGGTGTTGACTTACCAAACGATAAGAGAGTAGAAATCGGCCTTACCTACATTTTCGGTATCGGCAGAACTACTGCTACTCAGATTATCGAAGCAACAGGAATTAATCCGGACACTCGCTGCAGAGATTTGTCTGAGGATGAAGTTTCTAAAATTCGTGATTACATTGAAAAGAACGTAACTGTTGAAGGTGACCTTCGCAGAGATGTTGCGTTCGATATCAAAAGACTTATAGAAATCGGTTGCTATCGCGGCATTCGTCACAGAAAGGGTCTCCCCGTAAGAGGTCAGACTTCTAAGAACAATGCCCGCACAAGAAAAGGTCCTAAAAAGACCATAGCAAACAAGAAGAAATAATTGTAGGAGGAAACAACAAGTATGGCTATCAAAAAGACCACAACTTCACACAAGCGTCGTGAGAAGAAAAATATTGAGCGTGGTACAGTTCATATTCAGTCAACCTTCAACAACACAATCGTAACCATCGCTGATATGCAGGGTAACGCAATTTCCTGGGCATCAGCAGGTGAAATGGGCTTTAAGGGCTCAAGAAAATCTACTCCTTTCGCTGCTCAGACTGCAGCAGAAACAGCTGCTAAGGCTGCTATGGAGCATGGTTTGAAAACTGTTGAAGTTTATGTTAAGGGACCGGGTGCCGGCCGTGAGTCTGCAATCAGAGCATTGGAGACAGTTGGTCTGCAGGTTACTCTTATTAAAGATGTTACTCCTATCCCGCATAATGGCTGCCGTCCGCCTAAGAGACGCCGCGTATAGTTTTTAATGGAGGTTACTTGATATGGCAAGATATACAGGACCTGCTTGTAAGCTTTGCCGCCGTGAAGGAAAGAAGCTTTTCCTTAAGGGAGACAGATGCTATACAGGTAAATGTGCATTGGAGCGCCGTTCTTATGCACCCGGCCAGCATGGTCAAAATCGTAAAAAGACTTCTGAATACGGTCTTCAGCTCCGCGCTAAGCAGAGCGCTCGTCGTTACTACGGCATAGCTGAGGGTCAGTTCCATAAATATTTCCTTATGGCAGAAAGAAAAGCCGGCGTTACCGGTACAAATCTTCTTCAGATTTGTGAAAGCCGCTTAGATAATGTTGTTTATGAAGCTGGTTTCGCAAGCTCAAGAGCTCAGGCTCGTCAGCTTGTAAATCACGCTCACTTCACTGTTAACGGAACAAAGGTTGACATTCCGTCATACCTTCTTTCAGCAGGCGATGTTGTTGCTGTTAAAGAAACAAGCAAGACAACTGATGAGTTCAAAAATCTCGTTGAAAGCAATGGTTCTCGCCCCGTTCCGATGTGGATGGAAGCAAACAAAGATGCTATGGAAGTAAAGGTTTTAAGAGCTCCTGAGAGAGAAGAAATCGAAACTCCTGTTGAAGAGCATTTGATTGTTGAGTTCTACTCTAAATAATAGTTAATCATTTCTGTTATTTAGTGCAACAAAATTTTATTTAGGAGGCTTTTAAATGATTGAAATTGATAAGCCGAATATCGAGATAGTAGATTTATCTACACAGGGAAGCAGAAGCGTAGGCAGATTTGTTGTTGAACCGCTTGAAAGAGGTTTCGGCACAACTCTCGGAAACAGCATGAGAAGAGTTCTTCTTTCATCTCTTCCGGGCTATGCTATCACTTCCGTTAAGATCGATGGTGTGTTACACGAATTCTCAACTATTCCTCATGTTAAAGAAGATGTAACAGAGATTGTTCTCAATCTTAAGAATGTTGTTCTTAAAATACATGACGAAAGCCAGAAAACACTTTACATTAAAGCAAACGGTGAGGGCGAAATCACCGCAGGTGATATCGAGCACGGCTCTGATGTAGAGATTCTTAATCCTGACCTTCATATTGCTTATCTTGATGAAGGCGCAGAGGTTGTTATGGAGCTTACTGCTGACAGCGGCAGAGGATATGTTCCCTGCGACAGAAATAAGCAGCTTATGGATTTGCCCATCGGCACAATCGCAATCGACTCCATTTATACCCCTGTTCTCAAGGTTAATTACACTGTTGAGAACACCCGTGTAGGACAGCAGACAGACCTTGATAAGCTTGTTCTCGATGTTGAAACAGACGGAACTATTCCCGCCGATGAGGCTGCTTCACTTGCAGCTAAAATCCTCAACGACCATCTCAAGCTCTTTGTTGACCTTTCAGAAGAGGTTGGCAACCAGGAGATTATGGTTGAAAAGGATGAAGACGGAAAAGAAAAGGTACTCGAAATGACTATTGAAGAGCTTGACCTTTCAGTTCGTTCTTTCAACTGCCTCAAGAGAGCAGGTATTAATACAGTAGAAGATTTGATCGGAAAATCCGAAGAAGATATGATGAAAGTCAGAAACCTCGGACGCAAGAGTCTTGACGAAGTTATAGCAAAACTTGCTTCACTTGGTTTCTCACTTAGTCATGAAGACGACTAAAGGAGGGAATTTCTATGCCAGGTACCAGAAAATTGGGCAGACCTACTGACCACAGAAAGGCTATGCTCAGAGGAATGGTAACTCATCTTTTAGAAAACGGCAGAATTGAAACAACCGTTACCAGAGCAAAGGAAGTTCGTGCTATGACCGAGAAAATGATTACTCTCGGTAAGGAAAATACACTTGCATCAAGAAGACAGGTTCTTGCTTATGTTACTAAGGAAGATGTTGTTAAGAAGCTTTTTGATGAAGTTGCTCCTAAGTATGAAGACAGAAACGGTGGTTATTGCCGTATTATCAAAACAGGCCCTCGTCGCGGTGACGCAGCAGAAATGTGCTTTATTGAGCTTGTTTAAGATATAATATATATAATTAAAGGAACACCGAAAGGTGTTCCTTTTTCTTTTGCCATTTTCATAAATCGCCCGTTTACTGCTTTTTTTGCTTTTGCTATTGAAAAAAAGCCGCTTATAATGTAAAATATTATTCATAAAATCAGGAGGTATTGATAATGAAAAAAGTTGCAATCATTATGGGCTCAGACAGCGATTTGCCGATTGTTACACCGGCTATCAAACAGCTTAAAGAGCTCGGTATCGAAACTGAAGTAAGGGTTATGAGCGCTCACCGCACTCCTAAAGAGGCGCAGGCGTTTTCTGAAAACGCTGCTTCAAACGGCTTTGGCGTAATCATTGCCGCTGCCGGTATGGCTGCTCACCTCGGAGGAGTTCTTGCGGCATCTACAACTCTTCCCGTTATCGGTATTCCGTGTTCTGCAAAGGTGCTTGACGGTATGGACGCAATGCTTGCAACCGTTATGATGCCTCCCGGAATTCCGGTTGCCACAGTAGGCGTTAACGCTGCAAAGAACGCTGCTCTTCTTGCGGCTGAAATTCTTGCAGTTGCTGATGATGAGCTTTCCTCAAAGCTTCAGCAGATGAGAAAAGAAATGGCTCAGGCTGTTATTGAAAAGGACAAGGCTCTTCAGGAAAAGCTTAAAGAAATCTGATTACAGAAATATTAAATAACTATTTAGGAGATACTTATGGAAAAAAGTTTCAGCGAAAGCTATGCTGCGGCAGGCGTTGATGTTACGGCAGGATATGAGTCAGTAGAGCTTATTAAATCCCATGTAAAGAGAACAAATATTCCCGGTGTTATCGGTTCAATCGGCGGCTTCGGCGGTATGTTTGAAATCGGTGCAAAGGATTATAAAAATCCCGTTCTTGTCAGCGGTACGGACGGCGTAGGCACAAAGCTTAAGCTTGCTTTTCTTATGGATAAGCACGATACAATAGGAATTGACTGCGTTGCAATGTGCGTTAACGATGTTGCTTGCAGCGGCGCAAAGCCTTTGTTTTTCCTTGATTATATCGCTTGCGGCAAAAACTATCCCGAGAAGATTGCCGAAATAGTAAAAGGTGTTGCAGAGGGCTGTGTTCAGGCAGGCTGTGCTCTTGTAGGCGGTGAAACTGCTGAGCATCCCGGTCTTATGCCCGATGAAGAATATGACCTTGCAGGTTTTACTGTTGGTATCGGCGAAAAGGACAAGCTTGTTTCAGGAGAAAACCTTAAGAGTGGTGACGCTCTTATCGGCGTAGCTTCATCCGGCGTTCATTCAAACGGCTTTTCACTTGTAAGAAAAGTTTTCAATATTGATGAAAAGAGCATTGAAAAGGTTTATCCCGAGCTTGAAAAACCGCTCGGCGAGGTTCTTCTTACTCCGACAAGAATTTATGTTAAACCTCTTCTTGCTCTTATGGATAAAATTCAGGTTAACGCTATTTCGCATATTACGGGCGGCGGCTTCTATGAAAATGTTCCCCGTATGCTCAGCGACGGCTTTACAGCAGTAATCGAAAAATCAAAGTGCTTCAAGATGCCTATATTCGACCTCATTCAGAGCGTAGGCAATATTCCTGAGAGAGATATGTACAATACTTTCAATATGGGTACAGGTATTGTTATAGCTGTTGACGCAGATAAGGCTGACGAGGCTGTAAGAATACTTACTGAAAACGGCGAAAAAGCTGCTGTTATCGGTGAAATCAAGAGCGGCGAAAAGGGTGTTGAATTATGCTAAATATAGCTGTTCTTGTTTCAGGTGGCGGAACAAATCTTCAGGCGCTTATTGACGCCCAGAACAGGGGAGATATTAAAAACGGCAAAATAACGCTTGTTATATCTTCTAATCCAAATGCCTATGCACTCGAAAGAGCAAAGAATAATGACATAGCAACACTTGTTATTCCTAGAAAGGAATATGATGATGTTCATTCATATACTGCGGCTGTTACAAAGGCTTTGCAAGACGCAAAAGCAGACCTTGTTGTTTACGCAGGCTTTATGACTATTCTTGATTCTCAGATTGTTGAGGCGTTTCCTAATAAAATGATGAATGTTCATCCTGCGCTTATTCCGTCTTTCTGCGGAAAAGGCTTTTACGGACTTCATGTTCACGAAGCGGCGCTTGAAAAGGGCGTTAAGATTACAGGCGCAACAGTTCATTTCGTAACAGAGGAATGTGACGGCGGCCCCATTATTCTTCAAAAAGCAGTTGAAGTTAAGGCAGGGGACACCCCTGAAATTCTTCAAAGAAGAGTTATGGAAGAATGTGAGTGGAAAATTCTTCCTCAGGCGGTATCGCTTTTCTGCGAGGGCAGAATAAAGGTTATAGACAATAAAACTCAAATTATGTAGGTGATTATATGAAAATAGAAAATATAGCTACTGAGCTTTCTTCAAATTCATATCCCGGCAGAGGAATAATCCTCGGCAAAAGCAAAAACGGAAAAAATGCTGTAATTGCGTATTTCATTATGGGCAGAAGCGAAAACAGCAGAAACCGTATTTTTGAAGAAAACGACAGGGGCGGTATCAGAACAAAGGCTTTTGATGAGTCTAAAATGACAGACCCAAGCCTTATAATTTACAACCCTGTTCTCAAGCTTGACGGCAAAACTATTGTTACAAACGGCGACCAGACTGATACAATTTACGATTATATGAAAGAGGGTCATTGCTATCGTCACGCTCTTCTTACCCGTGAATTTGAGCCTGACGAGCCTAACTACACACCGAGAATTTCAGGCGTTGTTAAGCCGAACGGTGACTATGTTCTTTCAATTCTCAAATCAAATATGGGCAAACCTCAGTGCCTCAGATACTTCTTTGAGTATCCCGCAAGCGAGGGTCTCGGACACTTCATTCACACTTATAAGTGCGACGGCAATCCCATCCCGTCATTTGAGGGCGAGCCAACTCCCGTAAGCATTGATACAGATGATATTGACGCATTCACTCAGCTTATTTGGGATAATCTCAATGAGGATAACAAGGTTTCACTTTTCACCCGATTCATTAATCTTGAAACAGGCGAAGAGGAAACAAGAATTGTAAATAAAAACAAATAATTTTGCGTAAATAAAGGGCGGTTTTATATCGCCCTGTTGCGCTTTATAGAGATAAAGGAGTTAACTATGAAAGTATTGGTTGTAGGCGGAGGCGGAAGAGAACACGCCCTTATCAGAAAAATAAAGGAGTCGCCGAGAGTTACGGAAATTGCCTGCTGTCCCGGCAACGGAGGAATTTCCTATGACGCAGAGTGCTATCCCGTTTCTGCAACGGATATTGACGGCGTTGTTAATCTCGCAAAAGAAATCAAGGCTGATTTTGTTGTTGTTGCGCCTGATGACCCGCTTGTTGCAGGTATGGTAGACGCTCTTAACGAAGCAGGATTCCCCACATTCGGTCCCAAAGCAAATGCGGCAATTATCGAAGGCTCAAAGGTTTTCTCAAAAAATCTTATGCTTAAATATAATATTCCTACTGCTGAATATAAAGTTTTTGACAATCCTGAGGATGTTATAACATATATTAAAGAGAAAAACGAATTTCCTACAGTTATTAAGGCTGACGGTCTCGCTCTCGGAAAAGGCGTTATTATTCCCGAAACGCTTGAAGAGGCAGAAGCAGGCGTAAGAGAGATTATGGAGGATAAGATATTCGGTGAAAGCGGCAACAATGTTGTTGTTGAAGAATTTCTTACAGGCCCCGAGGTTTCTGTTCTTGCGTTTACTGACGGAAAGTGCGTTAAACCCATGGTTTCATCAATGGACCATAAAAGAGCGCTTGACGGCGATAAAGGTCTCAATACAGGCGGTATGGGTACTGTTTCACCTAATCCATACTATACTCCCGAAATCGCTCAGGAGTGTATGGATAAAATATTCATTCCCACTATTGAGGCAATGAATAAAGAGGGCAGAACATTCAAAGGATGTCTTTATTTCGGACTTATGATTACTCCGAAAGGACCTAAGGTAATAGAGTATAACTGTCGTTTCGGCGACCCTGAAACTCAGGTTGTTCTTCCTCGTCTTAAAACAGACATTGTGGATATTTTCGAGGCTATTAACAACGAGACGCTTTCAGACCTTGATATTGAATGGTCTGACGATGCGTGTGCCTGCGTTATCATCGCTTCAGGCGGTTATCCCAAATCTTATCCTAAGGGACTTGAAATCACAGGCCTTGAAAACGGTCAGACAGACGGTGTAATCGTTTACCATGCAGGTACGGCAATCAAGGACGGTAAGCTCGTTACATCGGGCGGCAGAGTTCTCGGCGTTACTGCTCTCGGCTCAAATCTTGAGGAGGCTCTCAGTAAATCCTATGAGGCTGTAAACAGAATTGATTTTGAAAATAAGCATTTCCGTAAGGACATCGGTAAGCGTGCTTTAAACGCTTTACAGAATAATTAAATTAAATATGAATAAAATTTAAATATTTAATGTTGATTACAAATAGTTGTTGACATTTATACAAATAGGAATTATACTATAGGGGTGTTAAGGGTAGAGGTGCGTATTTATCCTTTCACCCTTATTTTAATCTTATTAATAGAGGTCTTGGAAATGGCAACTGTAAAAAAGGACAAAAAGAAGAAAATCATAATCGCAATAAGCGTTGTGCTTGTAGTTGCGATTCTTTCTACCGTAATCGGCGTTGCGGCACAGGCTAATAAAAAGACTGCCGTTTCGCTCAATACCATCGGCACGGGCGAAATCAATGAAACTGTAAGTTCAACAGGTCTCGTTTCCTCAGGTTCGTCTAAGGAATACAAGGTAAATGCCGTTGCAACAGTAAAAGAGGTGTTTGTAAAAGTTGGCGACGAGGTCAAAGAGGGTGACTTGCTCGCAACTTTCGATACAAGCGCACTTGATTCTCAGGTTAAAGAGCTTAATTCAACCTACAATCAGGCAAGAGACAGCTATAAGCAGGCTGTTGCAGATCAAAAGACTGCTAAAAAAGAACTTGCAGATCTTCAGGATGACATTGAATCTCTTGAAAAAGAAGTTGAGAGTCTCGGCGGTTCATTAGAAGATGTATTGTCTACAATGCCTTCTCAGGATTCAGACGATTCTGAATGGCCTTCATTCACATTGCCTACTATAACTGTACCGTCAACAACTCAGCCGAGTACTGATGATAATACTTCAGATACTACAACTACTGAACCAACTGAAAGTGTAACAGCGCAGAATGTTAAGGAGAATACAACAGCTCCTTCAACTACTATTAACTGGGCACAGGTAGGTCAGTCAATCGCAGGAAGCTCAGGCGGTCAGCTTGCATCTGCTGAACTCAGACTTGCCGCTTTATACGCTCAGGAAGAGGTTTTGAATATTCAGGCTTCCGATGATACTGTTTATGCTAAAAAACAGGTTATGGATACCGCTAAAAGCGCTCTTGATACAGTTAAAGAAGCTCAGGCAGAGCTTGACGCAGGTTGGACAGCTGCATTTGACGGCACAATCACTGCTTGCGACATTACTCCCGGAGAACAGACAAATCTTCTTGCTTCCGGTATCACTCTTGAGAATTTCAACTCAATGGTAGTTACTCTTTCTCTCGGCGAATATGATATCCATAAAGTTAAGGTAGGAATGCCAGCAACAATTACAACTGCTTATGGTAAATATACAGGTCAGGTGCTTTCAAAAGCTCCTGTTGCAACAGGCGGTTCATCAGGTTCTATCCTTGATTCTGTTGGTTCAATGGCAGGTATCAGCGGTCTTTCAAGCCTTACCGAAAGCGGTGCAGGAGTTGAAGTTCAGATTAGTGTTGATAATCCTGACGAAAATATTATTGTTGGCTTTGATGCTGATGTTGAAATCAATGTTGGCGATCATACCAATATTATTACAGTTCCGATTGAATCAATCGTACTTGAAAAAACAGGTACTTATGTATATCTCTATAATGAAGAAGAGGGTACAGTAACAAAAACTCTTATCGAAACAGGCGCTGTTTCCGATTCTGCATACGAGGTTACAAGCGGTCTTAAAGTAGGAGACAAGATTGTTGCTACACCTTCATCTGACTATGAAGAAGACACATTTGAAGTAAAAGTTCAAACCAAATAACCGGAGTGCATTATGAATATTTCTGAAAGCTTAAAAATTGCGGTTAAGTGCATAAAAGCTAACTGGATGCGCTCGTTGCTTACAATGCTCGGAATTATTATCGGTATAAGCTCCGTAATTATGATAGTCGGAGCCGGTACCGGTGCAAGAGACTACATTGTTTCACTCATAGAGGATATGGGTTCAAACGCAGTGCTCGTGTCTGTTGACGCAACACAGGCGCAGGACAGCGACTATATTACACTTGACGATGTTGAAAATATTAAAAATAAAGTAAATGATGTTGAGCGTTGCTCGCCTATGATGGTGGGCTTCGCAAATGCCACAATAGACGCCAGTGCCAAAGAGGCTACGGCTATGATTATCGGTGTTAATTCCGATGTTCAGTTTGCTCTGACAGACGGTACTAAATACGGCAGATTCTTTACAGATGAAGAATACAATGCTTCAACCCCCATTGCCGTAGTCGGAACAAACAGTGCCGAAACCGCATTTGGATATGAGGATGTTACAGGTCAGTATGTAACTGTTGCATCATCAGGCAGCACTATGAAAATGAAAATATGCGGCGTTGCCGATATTGATTCTCTTGTTTCAAGTATGGGCGGCGGCAGCAGTTTAAGTACGATGTTCCAAAAAGGTGATAAGCTTACTATCGCTCTTTTCGTACCCTGTACAACTCTTTCACAGCTTACAGGAGCAGACCCGACAGTATCTTCCGTTTGCGTTATAGGTGAAGAGGGAAGTAACAATGAAGCAATCGGTAATGCTACTGTTAACTATCTCAAGGCGGCGCACGGAAACTATTCAAGCAGCCTTTATACAGCTGAAGACATGGCAACTTATGTTGAATTGGTTGATATTATTATCTCAGTTCTTACAGCGTTTATAGCCTGCGTAGGTGCTATATCCCTTATTGTAGGCGGTATCGGCGTTATGAATATAATGCTTGTTTCAGTAACGGAACGAACGCGAGAAATAGGTATACGAAAGTCGCTGGGCGCAAAAACAAAAACAATAACGCTGCAATTCCTAACGGAATCTATAATCCTATGTTTAATAGGCGGAATTATAGGCGTAATAATAGGTGTTGCAGGTGCTTATGCCGGTTGTGCAATAATCGGTATTGACGCTAATGTAAATATCGGCATTATAGCTATTGCGTTGCTGTTTTCTTGCGGTGTAGGTCTTTTCTTCGGAATTTATCCTGCAAGAAAAGCGGCAAAAATGAGTCCTATTGACGCATTGAGAAGAGAATAAATTATAGAAAAACCCTGAAAAATTTTTTCAGGGTTTTTGTTATTTACAAATATATATATGTATGTTAAAATTAACTAAGTGTGATGTAATTTAATTGGAGGTATTATACTTGGAAGAGTTAAAAAATATTCTCGATCAGTTTGATTTTAAAGGCGAACTTATTAGCTGCGAACTTTTTGGCAGCGGTCATATTAATTCAACTTTTTTAGCTACATATAATGACAATGATAAAATAAGAAGATATGTTGTTCAGAAAGTAAATTCAAATGTTTTCAAAAATATCGACGGTCTTATGGAAAACATTTTCAGCGTTACCTCATACCTCAGAAAACGCATTAAAGAGTACGGCGGTGACGAAAACAGGGAAACACTTCATTTTATCAGAACAAAAGACGGGCAAACCTATTATAAAGACGCAAACGGCGATTGCTACCGTGCTTATATTTTTGTTTCTGATTCTGTTAGCTATAACAGTGTTGATTCTCCTGAACTCTTCGCACAAAGCGGAATTGCTTTCGGTAAATTCCAAAAGCTTCTCAGTGAATTTCCTGCCGATACACTTTATGAGACGATTCCGGATTTCCATAATACAGCTAAAAGATATGACAATGAATTTTTACCTGCCGTAGAGAAGAACGCATCAGGCAGGGCTGAAAACTGTGTTGATGAAATACAGTTTGTAAAAGACAGAAAAAGCTATTGTCCTGTTCTTGTTGATTTGCAAAACGAGGGTAAAATTCCTGTTCGTGTTACTCACAATGACACAAAGCTTAATAATGTTATGTTCGATGAAAACAGCATAAAAGCAATCTGTGTTATAGACCTTGATACCGTTATGCCAGGTCTTGCGCTTTATGATTTCGGCGATTCAATCAGATTCGGCGCGAATACCGCTGAGGAAGACGAAGCTGATTTGTCAAAGGTATCCTTAGACCTTGAGTATTTTGAAGCCTATGCAAAAGGATTCCTTTCTCAGGCAGGGGACAGCCTTAATCAAGCTGAAAAGGATAACCTTGCATTTGCCTGCATACTTATGACTTTTGAGTGCGGTATGCGTTTCCTTACTGACTATATTAACGGCGATGTTTATTTCAAAACAGCTTATCCTGAGCACAATCTTGTGCGTGCTAAAAACCAGTTTGCGCTTGTTGCTGATATGGAAAAACATCTTGACGAAATGAAAGAAATTATAAAAAAGCTTTCCTAATTAAAAGACAAAAAATTAAGACCTGATTTGGTATTCAAATCAGGTCTTTTTTACTGCTTATTTTTTTAATTCTCTTTCAAGCCAAACTGAACCGAGGTCAAGTGCGTTGAAAAGACCGACTTTCTCGCTCTTTTTAACAATTTTTTCTTTCGGGCTGACTTCCGGATCTGTTTTGATAATCTGAATAAGAACTTTTTCGGAAAGAGAAATATCCTTGAATTCCTTATCGGATTGGATTTGAAGGCATGCAACATACGGGTCTGACATGTTGCCGTAATAAATCGTTTTACCGCATCTTACCAAAGGCTTGCCTTTATAGGTAAGAAATGTATCTTTAAATTCTGCCAAGTAAAACCCCTCCTTTTATTTTATTGTGTTGATTGCAGTTATGAATCAAGATAAAGCTTTACCATGTCGGACAACAACTCATCTCTGTCCAACTTGCAGATGAGGCTTCTTGCGTTATTATATGTTGTAATATAAGTAGGGTCCTCAGAAAGCAGGTATCCTACAATCTGGTTAATAGGGTTGTATCCCTTTTCCTTGAGAGCATCGTAAACCTCAGTTAATATTTCTTTTTTCTTGCGTTCAACTTCATCTTTAACAGAAAATGAAATAGTTTTATCTGATCTCACAGTAAAGTCACCTCCAAATTCGGATTCATACACAATCTAATTATATACAAAAATAGGAACAATTACAATATTTATTTTTATAAATAACAAAAAAGCGGACTCTTTGCTGTAAATGTGCCTAAAATAAGTACCTGACCTGCATTACAGGTCAGGTATGATTTTTTATTAGGATCTAAGGTTAATACCCATTTTTGAGAGCGCTTTTACAATTCTCTTCATTGCGCCGTCAGCCTCTTCGTCTGTAAGCGTCTTGTCTGCGCTTCTCATCTTGATGTTGAAAGCAACGCTCTTCTTGCCGCTTTCAATCTGTTCGCCTTCGTAAACATCGAAAAGCTTAACGCTTTCAAGTGTTTTGCCAACAGCCTCTGCAATCGCTTTTTCAAGAACAAGAACAGGAATGGTCTTGTCACATACGAAAGCAAGGTCTCTTGATACTGCGGGGAATTTGGGAAGCGGTTTGTGTGTTCTTACACCGAGTTTGTTTTCGTAAGCTGTGTTTACATCAACTTCGGCAACATAAACTCTTGTGCCGATTGAATAGTTTTCGCAAACGGTGGGGTGGATTTCGCCGAGAGTGGCAAGAACCTTACCGCCGATTGTGAACTGTGCCGTTCTTCCAGGATGGAATGTGGGAAGAGTGGAAACAGCCTCAATGTCATAAGGTGCAACATTGAGAATATCAAGCAGTTTTTCAACAATTCCTTTGAGTGAATAGTAGTTTGCTGAGTTTCCGTACATACCGATTGCGATTTTCTGGCTTTCAATCGGAAGCTTGCCCTTTTCGGTGGGCTCGTAAACTGTTCCTATTTCGTAGAGAACGGCGCTGTCATTCTTGTGGTTGTAGTTATGTGAAAGAACATCAAGCATTGAGGGGAGAATTGTTGTTCTCATAATGCTTGTGTCCTCGCCGAGAGGATTCATAATAACAACAGAATTTCTCATCTGGCTGTTTTCATCAAGTGCAATTTTGTCATAAGCCTTGGGGCTGATGAAGCTGAATGTTGAAACTTCACTGCATCCGCAAGAGATAAGCGCTCTGTTCGCATTCTGAATAAATTTCTGAGAATCAGTAAGTTTGCCCACTGCAACACCGCTCAAAATTCTGTTAGGAATGTTGTGGTATCCGTAGAAACGGGCAACTTCTTCTGAAATATCTGCAATGTGCTCAATATCGTTTCTGAATGACGGAGCAATAATGTTGCCGTTATCGTCAAATTTGAATTCAATCTTTTCAAGTATTTTCTTCTGCTCAGCTTCGGAAAGATTGATACCTATGAAATCGTTTATCCACTTGTAATCGAATTTAAGTTCAACAGGCTCTTTCGGCTTAACATAAGTGTCAACAATACCGTTAACAACATCACCTGCGTCAAGCTCCTGAACAAGCTGGAGTGCTCTCTTGAGTGCGTTCATAGTTGCGCTTGGGTCAAGCTCTTTTTCGTATCTGCTTGATGCTTCTGTTCTCATTCCGAGAGCCTTTGCAGTTCTTCTTACTGAAATGCCGTTGAAGCAAGCAGACTCGAAAACGATAGTTGTTGTATCGTCCATAATTCCGCTGTATTCGCCGCCCATAACGCCTGCAACAGCAACGGGCTTCTTGGCGTCTGCAATAACGAGCATACTTTCGTCAAGCTCTCTTTCAACGCCGTCAAGTGTGGTGATTTTTTCACCCTTTGCGGCATTTCTTACATTTACTGTGTTGCCCTCAAGAAAACGAAGGTCAAATGCGTGCATAGGCTGGCCGTATTCAAGCATTACATAGTTTGTTATATCAACAATGTTGCTTATGGGGCGCACACCGCTTGCACGAAGTCTTTCTCTCATCCATCGGGGGCTTTCCTTAACTCTTACATTTTCAACAACTGCACCCGAATAACGGTAGCACTTATCAGGCTCGTAAATATTTACGCTGAGCATTTCATTTACATCGCCGTGACCCTCTTTTACAACGGGTTCGGGGAAACTGAAATCTCTGTCAAAAGTAGCCGCAGCTTCTCTTGCAAGTCCTGAAACAGACATACAGTCGCAGCGGTTAGAAGTTATTTCAAATTCAACGCAGGTATCATCGTATCCGATAGCCTCGTGAATATCCATTCCGAGTGTGTGGTCGCAGTCATCGCCTAAAACAAAGATACCGTCTGCCGCAGCATAGGGAAAATCATTCTGAGTGAGACCGAGTTCGTCAAATGAACAGAGCATACCGTTTGACTCAACGCCTCTTAATTTGCCCTTTTTGATTTTTTCAATGCAGTGGTCTTTTCTGTTGTAAACAGTTGCACCGGGAAGCGCAACGGGCACATAATCGCCTACTGTGAGATTTTGAGCACCTGTAACAATCTGCTCGTTTTCCTCTTTGCCTACTGCAATGCTGCAAATCCAAAGGTGGTCTGAATCTGGGTGGGGAGTGAGAGAATCAACCCTGCCCACAACTATATTTTGAAGTTCGCTGCCCTCTTTTTTGAACTCCTCAACCTTGGAGCCGGAAAGGGTCATGGCGTCGCAAAATTCTTTGTCTGAAATATCGCTCAAATCAACATAATCTTTAAGCCATTTTCTTGATAATATCATTCAGCACACCTCCTTAAAACTGACCGAGAAATCTTAAATCATTCTCGTAAAGCAATCTCATATCATCAATGTTGAAGCGGAACATTACAAGTCTTTCAAGACCTATACCGAATGCGAAACCGCTGTATTCGTCAGGGTCTACACCGCCGTTTTTAAGTACCTTGGGGTGTACCATTCCGCCGCCGAGAATTTCAATCCAGCCTTCGCCTTTGCACATCGGGCATCCCTTGCCGCCGCACTTGAAGCAGGAAACATCTATTTCGCAGCTTGGCTCAGTGAATGGGAAATGGTGGGGGCGAAGTCTGATTTTAGTGTTTTCGCCGTAAAGTCTCTTTGCAAATGCCTCAAGAGTACCTTTGAGGTCTGCCATTGAAACGCCTTTGTCTACAACAAGTCCCTCAATCTGGTGGAAAAGGGGAGAGTGTGTTGCGTCAACTGCGTCTGAACGGAAAACTCGTCCTGGAGCAATCATTCTGAAAGGCGGATTGTGGTTTTCCATAAATCTTATCTGCATGGGAGAAGTCTGCGTTCTGAGAACGATATTCTCATCAATATAGAAAGTGTCCTGTGTATCTCTTGCAGGGTGGTCTTTGGGAATGTTGAGTGCCTCAAAGTTGTAGTAGTCATATTCAACTTCAGGACCTTCCGCAATGTCAAAGCCCATACCCATGAATATCTCCTTGATTTCATCAAGAACTATTGTGAGCGGGTGCTTGTGACCTACTTCGGGAGCTTTGCCTGGCATAGTAACATCTATTGTTTCTGATTTAAGCCTTTCTTCAAGCTCTTTTTTCTTGATTTCTGCGCTTTTCTGCGCAATTTTGTTTTCTATATCTGCTCTGATTTCATTAGCAAGCTGACCGATAACGGGTCTTTCCTCTGCTGAAAGTTTACCCATCTGCTTAAGAATAGCGGTGAGCTCGCCTTTTTTGCCTAGATATTTAATTCTTGCTTCTTCAAGCTGCTCTTTTGTTTCAAACGAATCAAGCGCTTCTGTTGCTGCTCGTCTGATTTCTTCAAGCTGGTTTTTCATCAAATCTTCCTTTCTTTCATAAATAAAAAAATACCTGCCCCTGAGAACAGGGACAAGTATTGTTACTACCTGCGGTACCACCCTTATTTTTGCAAAGAGTTATAATCCAAGCAAACACTTTTTGAGCCGGTAACGGGGCTCACTTCGTCTGCACCTAATTGAAAAACTTTCGGCACAGCCGCTCGGAAGGGAACTTCGCTTTAATCGCCGTACAAAACTTTCAGCCGTGGTTTTGCTCTCTGAAACGGTGTGAGAAAAGCTACTTTTCTTCGTCATCGCGTTTTCTTATCTGCTATATTATAATATATTGTTTTTCGGATTGCAAGTGTTTATTTTCAACAATGGCAATAGTTAAATCATTTCGCTGATTTTGTATTTTTTAAATTCAATATAACTGCTCGGCTCTGATTCATAAAGTACGCCTATTGTGTCGTCATCAATCTGTGTAAGGCAGGAATATGCAAAAAAGCCCTTGTTTATTTCCACATCCTTAAACCAGTCTATGTGGCAGTATTTTCCGCTTTGCATACGAAGCTTTCCTATTGATATAACGCCGTTTTCTCTTTTCTTAGAGCTTGCGTGCGAGCAGAAAACATAGTCTCCCGCCGTAATAACGCTCTTTTGGCATTTAGGGGCATATAAAGCTGTCTTTTTGCATTTCTCCCAGCTCTTGCCGCCGTCCTGAGATATAGAAACGGGCGTTTTACCATATGACTTCTGCCTGCCGAGACCAACTACACTTCCGTCCGGAGCGTTTATCATCTGCCATTCGTCAATGTTTTCTGAATATGGGTTTCTCGTCATTCTGTGCCATGTTTCACCGTTATCTATGCTGTAAACAGATGCGGTGCTGAGCTTTTTGCCCATAACATAAAGCGGCATAATGATTCTGCCTTCCTCCGTTGTTGTTCCCACTCCGGGAGCAACGCCGAGAAATACGCCGTCATCCTCGTTCAAAACCATATTTGTTATATCCTTTGGCTCGCTCCAAGTTTTGCCGTTGTCCGAACTTTTAAGCATAAATACATAGCTTCTCTTAGGAGCTTTTAACGGAGCACCGAAAGTGATATTTGCACCAAGTTCATTTTTACCCATTGCGCCGTTGAGATATATGTTACCCATATACTCCTCGCCTTTGTAAAGTGAGCCGAGAGAGTCGGCAAGTCTGTATTCGGTGGCTTCTTTTCTGCTGTTTAATACAGTGCCGTCCTCGTCTATATAATAGAAATTGCTGTCTCTGTCATAAATAAGCGGTCTCATTTTTCCGTTTAGCTGGGCATACGGAATTTTCTTTTTGTCAAGTATCTTCTTTTTATGTATTCCCATGCATTCGGGGAAAAAGTCTACAAGTATAACTATATCGCCGTTTGGAGCAATCGCCATACAGGGATCAATAAAAAATGCTGAGGCGTAGGAATCGGAAGAAATTCTTGTTTCCCTTGCAGGGGGGATAGCAATCGGCTCAATTTCGCTCCAAGTTTCGCCGCCGTCCTCGCTACGTCTTATCGCTATCTCAATATAGCCCCAGTCCGCCCCGCAGGACGCTCTGTCTATTGCAGCTACAAGTGTGTTTCCTGATTTAATAAGGCTTGGTATACGGAATGCAGCGCCGCCGTTTTCCTTGTTGCTTTGCGAAGTAAGTTCTTCTTTTAAGAACAGGGGACTGCTTCCGCAGAAAATAAGTTTTGCATCACTCATAGTATCAACTCCGATGTAATTAGTTGAAATAAATATAACATAAAAAAACTGTTTTTGGAAGAGTTAAGAATAAGTTTATAATTGCTATTGCAAAAACGGGATTTTTTTAGTAAAATATACCTATATATTTTATAAAGAAGGAGGGATTTGATGCTTTGGGAATTGAAAAAGTGCTGGTATCGTATATATCAGGGCGCTTTTAAATTTGCAATGAATTTCCTTGACTGGTCTGAGCCTCATCTTCTTGAGGGACAGGGCTCTGTTCTCAGACTTCCGGAATTCATTAAAAGCAAGGGTATCAATAAGGTTCTTGTTGTAACAGATAAAGGCCTTATGGGGCTCCATCTGCTTGATCCCATGTTCGAAAAGCTTACTGAAGTAGGCGTTGAATATGTGGTTTATGACGGTGTTCAGCCAAACCCCACAATTCCGAACATTGAGGCTGCGCGTGAGATGTACATCAAAAACGGCTGCGAGGGCTTTATTGCTTTCGGCGGCGGTTCTTCAATGGACTGCGCTAAGGTTGCTGCCGCAAGAGTTGTTAAACCTAATCAGACCGTGCGCCAGATGAGAGGATATCTTAAAGTACTCAAAAAATTGCCGCCGTTCTTTGCTGTGCCAACCACTGCAGGAACGGGGTCAGAAACCACTGTTGCCGCTGTTGTAACAGACCCTGAAACTCATGAGAAAAACGCAGTTAACGACATCTGTCTTCGTCCGAAATTTGCGGTGCTTGACCCGGAACTTACCGTAGGTTTGCCGCCGCACATTACATCGACAACAGGTATGGATGCGCTCACTCACGCAGTTGAGGCTTACATCGGCAGAAGCAATACTAAGCAGACAAGGCAGCAGGCGGAAAAGGCAACTAAGCTTATCTTTGATAATATTGAAGAGGCTTATAAAAACGGAAAGGATTATGAAGCAAGAGCAAATATGCTCAAGGGCTCATATTGGGCAGGCTGTGCGTTTACAAGAGCTTATGTAGGTTATGTTCACGCAATCGCTCATAACCTCGGCGGTCTTTACGGAACGCCTCACGGTCTTGCTAACGCAGTTATTTTGCCATATGTGCTTGAGTGGTACGGCGACTGCATTTATCCCCAGCTTGCAAAGCTTGCGGATGTTGTAGGTATTGCTGGCGACTCACAGGCTGATAAGGCTGTTAAGTTCATAGACGCAGTTAAGAAGCTTAATGCTGATATGAATATTCCCTCAAGCTTTGATATGATTAAGGAAGAGGATCTTCCCACTCTTATCACAAGAGCGCTTAAAGAGGGTAACCCCGGCTATCCTGTTCCGAAGATTATGAATTACGAAGATATGGAAAGTGTTATCCGCCGCTTTATGGCATAATGCTTTACGGTAATTATATAATTGTATAGAAAAAAGCATGGTATAAGGCTCATTAACCTTTACCATGCGTTTTTGTTTTGCCTAATATTTTCAAAACTTTGCTTATGATACTTACGCTTTCGATGATGAAAATATGTTGTAAATACTAGTACATAGATTTAAGTAGATACATTATGAAGAACATTATAAATATCTCAGAATGAATTTTTCATAATATCTAACAATTTCGAATACAAGAAAGTTTAAATATATTAGACCTATTTTGACATCTTTGTAACCCATTAAACCAATATCTGTCTCTTATACACATCTCCGAGC
>ERZ1027013.138-NODE-138-length-32637-cov-13.300933_pt1 | contig 32637 bp, 28 predicted proteins | sample MGYA00519446_ERZ1027013 | MGnify/ENA primary metagenome ERZ1027013 (study PRJEB26926, sample SAMN06164699) | human gut metagenome | biome: ENVO:00009003; feature: ENVO:2100002; material: ENVO:00002003 | host: Homo sapiens | place: USA | collected 2012 ... | reverse complement strand
GAGATCAGCCTCGGTCTCGTGGGCTCGGAGATGTGTATAAGAGACAGTAATAAAAGAGGTTGTTTTATGAAAATCTATGAAGCACAAAATATAAGGAATATTGTTCTTGCAGGTCATGCGTCAAAGGGTAAAACCACACTTGCAGAGGCGCTTCTCAATGTAGCAGGCGCTACCGAAAGAATCGGCAAAGTTGCAGACGGCACAACCGTTACTGATTATGACGCAGAAGAGAAAAAGAGAAAAGTATCTGTTTCAAGCGCAGTTGCGCCTGTTGAATATAAAGGTAAAAAAATTAATATTATTGACACTCCCGGTCTTTTTGACTTTGCGCAGGGTGCGGCAGAGGGTATCAGAGCCGCTGATACGGCTGTTATCGTTGTATCCGCTCGCTCAGGACTTGCAGTTGGCGCAGAAAAAGCGTTCAAGAGCGCAGGCTCAAGAGGTATGGCAAGAATTTTTGTTGCAACAAAAATGGACGATGAAAGAGCAGACTTTTATAAGTCTTTCAACGCCATGGCGGCTAAATTCGGAACAAGCGTGTGCCCGATAGTTGTACCCGTTATCTCAGGCGGAAAAGTTAGCGGTTATTATAACATTGTTGATGATAAGGCGTATTCTTATGACGGAATTAAGCCTGTTGAAGTAAATACGGCTCATGATGATTCGGCAAGATTTGACGCTATTAAAGAAGTTTTCAATGAGGCCGTTGCTTCAACTGATGAAGAAATTATGGAAAAATATTTCTCAGGTGAAGAGCTTACTGTTGAAGATAAGATTAAGGGTCTTAAAATCGGCGTTGCAGACGGTTCTATTATCCCCGTATTTGCTCTCAGCGGCTTGAGCGGAGCGGCGTGCGATCAGCTTCTTAATTTCATTGCAGAGGTTTGCCCTGCGCCCACTTCCGAATATGCAATTTCTAATGATGAGCCTGTTGAACTTACAGCAGATTCAAACGGCCCGCTTGCGGCTATATGCTTTAAAACTGTTGCAGACCCGTTTATCGGAAAACTTTCATTCTTCAAGGTTTTGAGCGGTAAAATAACTGCTTCAACAGCTGCTTATAATTCAAATACGGGCAAAGAAGAAAAAATCGGTAAAATCGTTACAATGTTCGGTGCTAAGCAGATAGACTGCGCCGAGATTCCTGCAGGCGATATAGGCGCAATCGTTAAGCTTTCAGGTTTCAGCACGGGCGATACTCTTTGCAGTGCGGATATGCCTGTTAAGGCGGACGGCGTTGCTACACCTGAACCTACTTATGCAATGGCTGTTAAGGCAGTTAAGAAAGGCGAGGAGGAGAAAATCGCTTCAGGTCTTACAAGACTTTGTGAGGAAGACCCCAGTCTTAAATTCTTTGTTAATAACGAAACACACGAGCAGATTATAAAAGGTCTCGGCGAACAGCAGATAGATGTTGCAGTATCAAAACTCAAGGCAAAATTCTCTGTTGATGTTGAACTTACTGCTCCGAAAATCGCATACAGAGAAACAATTACAAAGAAAGTTTCCGCACAGGGAAGACATAAAAAGCAGAGCGGCGGTCACGGTCAGTTCGGTGATGTATTTATTGAATTTGAGCCGTTTGACTGCGAAAAGCTTGAATTTGCCGAAAGAGTTGTAGGCGGTTCAGTGCCTAAAAACTTCTTCCCAGCAGTTGAAAAGGGTCTTAATGAGTGTATGGAAAAGGGTGTGCTTGCAGGCTATCCTATGGTGGGAATTAAAGCTACTCTTTATGATGGCTCATATCACCCTGTTGACTCAAGCGAAATGAGCTTCAAAATGGCAGCTTCTCTTGCGTTCAAAGAGGGCGTTTCAAACGCAATGCCTATTATCCTTGAGCCTATTTCAACCGTAAAAGTTTTGTGTAACGATGACGCTATGGGCGATGTTATCGGCGATATTAATAAGCGCAGAGGCAGAGTGCTCGGTATGAACCCTGTCGGTGACGGTATGCAGGAAATACTGTCTGAAATTCCCGAAGCGGAAATGACAACTTTCTCAACCGCAATGCGTCAGATTACTCAGGGCAGAGGCTCATTTACAACGGAATTTGCAAGATATGACAGATGTCCCGAGCACATTGCTCAAAAAATCATTTCAGAAAATAATGTTCAGGATTAAAGGCGATAATCTCGGTTGATATTGTCAGCCTTACGGGGGGCGGTTTCCGCCCCCTTTTTTAATAGTTCAGCGGTTTTTATTAATAATAAATTTAGAGGTGCATTATGAGAAAAATTCTTACTCAAATGAAAAAATATTCAATAATCTTTATTGCGGTTACGGCAATACTCGGCATTTTGCTTATCGCTTTTCCTCAAAATATGCTTGCGTATACAGCTTTGTTTATCGGCGGCGCGCTTATCGCCTGCGGTGTTTTTGCAATAATCTCCTATGTTGTTAAAAAGGGCTTTACACTCACTTTAACGCTCGGTATTTTAAGCGTTGTCGGCGGCTTGATAATCTGCCTTGCTTACAGGCAGATTATGTCCGTAATGGTGTTTATTTTGGGAATATATATGCTTGTCGGTGGTATAGTTGACCTCGTAAACTCATTTTATGTAGCGGCTGTAAAACGCCGTTCGTGGATTTTAACCGTTGTGCTTTCAATAGCTTCAATCGCACTCGGAATATTCAGTATAGTAAACCCGTTTCACACGCAGGACGCTATCGTTCAGTTTGTAGGCGCAGGGCTTCTCGTTTTTGCCGCTCTTGATTTGATTGCATATATACAGGTTGCAGAAATAGCAAAAAGCATTAAAGAACAAGTTGATAACGCTCGTTATGGCACACAGGTAAAAGAAGTTGATTTTATAGAAACGGATGAAAAAGAAGACTAACATTTTTTGTAAAATGTAACAGAATTATAGTGAATTTGTGTTTAAAGTTTTAGAATTTGTTTATTGAACACACCCTTTAATAATGATATAATTACTTAAATTTAATTGCGGAGGGTATTTATGACTTATAAGGATAAATATAACGACTGGCTTTCATTCGTTGATGAAGATACAAAAAAAGAGCTTCTTTCCGTCACCGATGAAAAAGAGATTGAAGACAGATTTTATAAAAATCTCGCTTTCGGAACGGGCGGCTTGAGAGGCGTTATGGGCGCAGGCTCAAACCGAATGAATAAATACACTGTCGGCAAAGCAACTCTCGGTCTTGCAAATTATCTCAATACAGAATTTGAGGGCGAAAAGTCCGTTGCCATTGCGTATGATACAAGAAATAATTCATCAGCTTTTGCAGAATGTGCGGCGCAGATTCTTGCAGGCTGCGGAATCAAGGTTTTCAAATATGAAACCTGCGTACCCGTTCCCGTTCTTTCGTTTACTACCCGTTATCTCGGCTGTAATGCGGGAATTATGATAACAGCTTCCCACAATCCCAAGGAGTATAACGGCTATAAGGTTTACGATGAAAAGGGCTGTCAGATATGCACAGAGGTTGCGGCGCTTCTTTTGTCCTACATAGAAAAAACAGATGTAAAAGAGGTTGCTTCAATTCTTTCTGATAATTCAGTTAATGCTGAAAATATCAACGCTATCGGTGAAAACGAACTTGCGGCATATTATAAAGAAGTTGAAAAGCAGTCGCTCTTTACAGAAAATACAGGTCTAAAAATAGTTTATACTCCGCTTCACGGTACTGGCAATATCCCCGTAAGGCATATGCTTTCAGGTCTTGATGTAACTGTTGTAAAAGAACAGGAACTTCCCGACGGCAATTTCTCAACAGTAAGAAGTCCTAACCCTGAGGAAAAGGACGCTCTTAATATCGCTATTGAAACGGCTAAGAAAACAGGCGCTGATATTGTTCTCGGCACAGACCCCGACTGCGACAGAGTCGGTATTGCAGTTCGTGATGAAAACGGCGAATATGTTCTCTTTACAGGAAATCAGACAGGCGCATTGCTTGTTAAATTTGTCCTTGATATGAAAAAGGAAACTTTAAACAGCAAGTCAACGCTTGTTAAAACCATTGTTACTTCCGAACTCGGTGCTAATATCGGAAGAAAATACGGTCTTAATATTGAGGAAACTCTCACAGGTTTCAAGTATATCGGTGAAAAGATTAATAAGTATGAGGAAAAGGGCGACAAGGAATTTGTTATCGGTTATGAGGAGTCTTACGGCTATCTCGTAGGCACTCATGCAAGAGATAAGGACGCTGTTGTTTCTGCAATGCTTATTTGCCAGATGGCGTCTTGGTATAAATCACAGGGCAAAACTCTTATTGACGGACTTAACGATATTTACGCAGAATACGGTTATTATCTTGATTCGCTTGATTCTTTTGTTTTAAAAGGCAAGGACGGCGCAGAGAAAATTCAGGCGCTTATGGCGCAGTTTCGTGAAAGTGGAAACAGCCTTTTCAGCGGCCTTGAAAAGATAATCGACTACTCAAAGGGCGTTGACGATCTTCCGATTGAAAATGTTCTTAAATTTGTGTGGACGGACGGTTCTTGGCTTGCAGTTCGCCCAAGCGGAACAGAGCCGAAAATCAAGGTTTATTACAGCGTTAAGGATGAAAACAAGGAAAAGGCCGAAAATAGGCTTTCCGAAATCAAAAAGACGATTACCGATATAATCGGCGCATAAGCGGAGGACAGCTATGACAAGTGTTGAAAAATATATCGAAACAGTGCTTCAGCCCAAACTCCAGGGCGACGGCGGCTGGATAGAATTTGTATCTCTTGAAAATAATGAACTTACAGTTATTTTCAGAGGCGAGTGCTCAAAGTGCCTTATTCTTGACCGCTGTGTTGCGTGGATTGAAAGCGAAATAAAAAGAGACCTCAAAAAAACGGTTAAAGTTAACGCTGTGCGTAAAAAACCGTATTTCCAGGATGTGTAAGGAGAAAATCTATGGCTCATATTAAAGTTGTAAGAAGGTCTATGCGCCCCGAAGAATGGACTGATTTGCGCTTCGGCTGGCTCAAAAGACATATTTATTCCTCAAAGTGGGAAATCGAAAATCTTATGATAAGAGACGCCCGTCAGGTGGCAGAAATGGAATTTGAATATTATTCCGACGATTACAGACCGCTTAAAAAAGGCGATATGTATTTCACTCCCGACGGCACAGCGTTTATCAAGGCTGATGTTGATATTCCCGAGGAAATGCAGGGCAAAGAACTTTGGTTTTCTCTTAAAACAGCGGCTGAAATCTGCGTTAAGGTAAACGGAAAGTATGTTGGCGGCGTTGACCCCAACCGTGAAAGAATGCTTCTTTCACCGTATGTTGACGATACAAAAACACTCCATTTTGATATGATGGGCTACAACAGAAGTAAGCCCGATGATGAGCGTAACCCCGAAAGCCTTTCTGTTAGAGGATGCCGTCAGATTTTTGAGGGCGCTTATATATGCACAGTCAACCACGCTGTTCAGGACCTTGTATGGGATTTTGAGCTTTTGCTCGATATCGCTAAGAGCGAACTTTTCAATGAGGATTACAGAAACTTCCTCAACAAAGAACTCAACAACGCAATGAACTGCATTGGTTTTGACGATGATGAACTCACAGGCGTTGAGGATGCACAGAAATATCTTGACGAGGTTGTTTTTGCAAACGATACATATAAAGGCAACGGCGATGTTGCACTTATCGCTCATTCTCACCTTGATATTGCTTATTACTGGCGCAGAATACACTCTGTTCAGAAAAATCTCAGAACGGTGCTTATTCAGCTTCGCCTTATGGATAAATACCCTGAATTTAAATATACTCATACACAGCCATATGTTTACGAAACTCTTGAAAAATACTATCCCGATGTTTTTGAAGAACTTAAAGAAAAGGTTGCTAACGGTCAGTTTGAGCCTGTAGGCGCAATGTATATTGAGCCCGACTGCAATGTGCCGTCAGCGGAAAGCCTTATCCGCCAGTGCCTTTACGGTCAGCAGACCTACAAGCGTATGTTCGGCAAAACAGTAAATAACGCTTGGCTTCCCGATGTTTTCGGCAATAGCTGGATACTTCCGCAGATTCTTAAAAAATGCGGCGTTGAATATTTTGTTTCAAACAAAATGTCAACATGGAATGATACAAACCGTTTCCCGCACAATAACTTCATATGGAAAGGTATAGACGGCTCAAGCGTTCTTGCCTGCGTTCCGCCAACTCATTTCATAACATGGAATATGCCCAGCCAGATTCAGGAAAACTGGGATGCGTATATTGATAAGGACAGCGGCGGACAGACTATGAATATGTTCGGCTACGGTGACGGCGGCTCGGGCTGCACCGAGGAAATGATTGAGCTTATGAAACGCTTTGATAAGCTTTCAATTATGCCGAAATGCACTCATATGGGCGGCGCTGAATTCCTTGAAAAGAATCTTAAAGATAATAAAAATCTTAAAACTTGGGACGGCGAACTTTATCTTGAAATGCACAGAGGTACATTTACAACAAAGAGCAACCTCAAGCGTGCAAACCGCCGCCTTGAATATAAATTCAGAACTGCCGAAATGCTCAGCGTTATGAGGGGCGAGGATAACACTCAGAAAATCACAGAACTTTATAAAAAACTCCTTATAAATCAGTTCCACGATATTCTTCCAGGCTCTCATATTCACCCTGTTTATGAGGACGCTATGGCAGATTATGCAGAGATTGAAAAGGGTCTTGATGAAATTATCAAATCAGGCTCAAAGTATTTCAATACTCTCAACTTTAAGAGGGATGCACTCACATTCGTTCCTAATAAAAACGGTACTTCAACAAGATATTTTGAAAAGGGTAATTGGATTGTTCCCGAAATGGCACCTCTTTCAAGTGCAGTTCTTCGCAAGTCTAATTACAGCGGTGAGTGGATTGAAATCGGCGATACTGTTGAAACTCCTTATTATTCAGTTAAGTTTAACGAGGACGGCTCAATAGCTTCTCTCTACGATAAAGAACTTGAGAGAGAATGGGTTGACGGCGAGTTTAACAAGCTTAAAATTTTCACCGATTGCCCAGGAAACTATGATGCTTGGGATATTCTTCCGAATTACAGAGATAAGGAAATAGAAATCTCAGTTAAAGAACCGCTTTCACTTCTTGAAAAAGACGGCGAGTGCGCAACATTCGTAACAACTCTTGAAACCGAAAAATCCGTATGGACAATGCTTATTCGTCTGTTCAGACGCAGCAGGGGAATTGAGGTTGAAAATGTTGTTGAGTGGAATGAAAAGCATAAACTCGCAAAGGCTGAATTTAACTGCAATGTGCTTTCAAGAAAAGCGCTTTGCGATACCTCGGCAGGCTTTATTGAAAGAGATACGCATAAAAACACCGCTTGGCAGCAGGCTCGCTTTGAAACCTGCCATCATAAATGGTGTGATTTGTCAGAGACGGACGGCGGCGTTGCCATTATTAACGACGGCAAATACGGCGTAGGATTTTCCGATAATCTTATCAGTCTTTCTCTTCTTCGTGCAACAATCAGACCCGATGTAACATCGGATATGGGTCATCACGATTTTTGCTATATGATTATGCCCCACAGCGGCGGCGCAGTTGAGGCAGGTATAAATAAAACTGCATTCCAGTACAATGTTCCGCTTGTTAAGGCTGATGTTGAGTGGGCGCTTCCCACATTTGAACCTCTTTATATGCAGGCTGTTAAGAAGAGCGAGGACGGCAGTATGACTGTTATCCGCCTTTCTGAGCAGGATGGCAGACGAGGCAGAATTGTCCTTGACAGAAAAGTAAAGCTTCTCAATATGCTTGAGGAGACAGAGGGCGAAACTGATGTTATCGAATATTCACCGTTTGAAATTATTACGATAGGAATTGACGATTAATGGAACCTTATCAGATTTGGCTTATAATTGCCGCTGTACTGATTCTCGGAATTATTGTTCTTCCGCTTTTCAACAGGTGGCAGTTCAGAAGACTTCCGTATGACCAGCAGGTTTTAACAATTATGAAGCAGGCAAAAGGTCTGTCTTTTTTCAAAAATATCTCTCACGGCAGAACGGGCAATCTGTTTTATGTTAAAAACAAGCGTAAAATTCTTGTGTTTCCGTGGATACTTGATGAAGAGGGAAGAATGGTTGTGCAAAAAGAAAACCCGTTTGACAAATGGGATTATCCTGAGGACAATCCACCTCTCACTAAGGAGGAGGTTTTGCACGCAAGGGATGAGCTTCGCAGCTATTCAGACAAGTCTGTTGTAAAGCTTGTCTTTAATGACCCATTTGAAAAGAGCGAAACACAGGAAAAACCATAAAACGGAATACAAAAGGCAAACCTGACCGAGTATGTTAAAGGGCTGATTTGAATAGTCCCATACTCCCATTGAATATTCCAAATTGAAAACGCATCCGAAAATAAATTTGGTTGCCGTAATAAAAATACTACCTAAAAGGCACTTCACTAAAAGAGGTGCCTTTTCTGATTCTCTCTGAATAAAAACAAGAAAGATAAATATAAGTCCGCCCGCAAAAAACATACTGTAATGAGTTCTGCCTCGCCACAGCATTTCAAGCGTGCAGTAGCCCTGTCCGCCGAGTAAAAATAAAAATGAATAATAGTATAATAAATTTCTCATATTTGTATTATTTCTGCCGATGTGGTAAAATAAACATATAAAGGCGGTGATTTTGTGCTTGAGTTTGCAAACGGCGGAGATTTAATTAAAATAATTGAAAACGGCGGCGAATGTGCCTACTATGTCGGCGGCTGCGTGCGTGATTATATGCTGGGTAAAAGTGGCGGCGATGTAGATATAGCCACTTCCGCTTCTCCGCAAAAAGTTGTAGAACTTATGCGCAAAAACTCCGTTGCCGTTTATGAAACGGGCATACAACACGGCACTGTTACCGCTGTGCATAAAGGCGCTCACTATGAAATAACTACTTTCAGAACAGACGGTGAGTATAACGATTTTCGCAGACCTGAAAGCGTGAATTTCGTCAAAAGTATTGAAGAGGATTTGAGCCGCAGAGATTTCACTGTTAACGCAATGGCTTGTTCGCTGTCCGGCGAGATAATAGACCTTTACGGCGGCAAAAAAGACATTGAAAATAAGATTATAAGAACAGTTGGTGACGCTGATAAAAGATTTTCTGAAGATGCGCTTCGCATAATGCGTGCCCTGCGCTTTGCGTCTGTTCTCGGGTTTGAGATTGAGAGCAATACTGAAAAGGCGCTTTTCAGAAATAAAGAGCTTCTTCTCAATGTTTCGGCTGAAAGAATTTATAATGAACTCTCAAAATTTCTTTGCGGTGATAATGTTTTGAGCGTGCTTGATAAGTACAGGGATATTATCGGCGTTGTGATTCCCGAACTTGTGCCGTGCTTTGAATGTGTGCAGAATACACCGTGGCATATATATAATGTATATGAGCATATTATAAACGCAGTTGCCTACTCAAAGCCCAACCCTGATTTAAGGCTTACAATGCTTCTTCACGATATAGGCAAACCAGCTGTTAAAAAGACAGATGAAAACGGGCGTGACCATTTTAAGACCCATGCGCAGGCAGGGGCTGAAATTGCCGAGAAAGTTTTAAAAAGATTTAAGGTGTCGACCAAAACGCTTAAGCACATAACAACTCTTGTAAAATATCATCAGTCAGTACAAAATGTGGGAAAAATAAATATAAAGCGGTGGTTTAATCTTATTTCCCCGGAAAACACATTTGATTTGCTTGATGTGCGAATTGCAGATTTAAAAGCGCATAACCCCGAAAAAGTACAGCACGAAATAGTAATACTTGAGAATATGAAAACGCAGGCTCGTGAAATTCTTGAAAGGGGCGAGCCTTACAGAATATGCGACCTCGCAGTAAACGGCAATGACTTAATAGCACTTGGATTTTCGGGCAGGCAGGTCGGGGAAAAGCTGGGTCAAATTCTTGATAAGGTTATAGACGGTGTGCTCCAAAACGAAAAAGATGAGATAATGGATTATATAAAAACGGCAGACGGAGAATAGATTTTCGTTTGTCGTTTTTTGTTGTATATACAGCGTAAAAAACAGAGATTTGCAAAACTTTGTGTAAATTTTATTAATTTTTTTGCTCGGTGTTGACAAATGGCAAATTAAGGTTATAATAGTAATTAGCACTCGGAGCTAAAGAGTGCTAATTTTAAAAGTCAGGTGATTTTTTATGAGAAAAAAACAGTTCAAGGCAGAGTCTAAAAAGCTCCTTGATATGATGATTAATTCTATTTATACAAATAAGGAGATTTTCCTCAGAGAGCTCATTTCAAACGCTTCAGACGCTATTGATAAGCTTTATTTTAAATCTCTTACCGATGACAGCGTTGGCATTAAAAAAGACGAATTTGAAATCTTTATCACAGCCGATAAGGAAAACCGTACAATTACAATTTCAGATAACGGTATCGGTATGACTGCCGATGAGCTTGAAGCAAACCTCGGTACTATTGCAAAATCAGGCTCACAGAGTTTTAAGGATGAAAACGAGGATGCAAAGGACAACGATATTGAGGTTATCGGTCAGTTCGGTGTAGGTTTCTATTCTTCATTTATGGTTGCTCAGAAAGTTGAGGTTGTTTCAAAAGCTTTCGGCGAGGATGTTGCCCATAAATGGGTTTCCGAGGGCGCAGACGGCTATACAATTGAAGAGTGCGAAAAAGAAAACGCAGGTACTGTTATCACTCTTTATCTCAAAGAAGATACCGAAACAGAAGACTACTCTCAGTATCTTGAGCAGTATGTAATTTCAGAACTTGTTAAAAAATACAGTGATTATATCCGCTATCCAATCAAGATGGAGCAGACACATTCCGTGCCCGACCCCGATAAAGAGGGCGAGTACAAAGAAGAGGTTGCAATTGAAACACTCAACTCTATGGTGCCTCTTTGGAGAAAGAATAAAAATGAGATTACTCCCGAGGAGTATAACGAGTATTACAAGATGAAATTCTTTGATTACCGTGATCCGCTCGATGTAATTCATTTCAAATCAGAGGGCACGGCAACATTTGATTCTCTTATCTATATTCCCTCAGCCGCTCCCGCAGATTTCTATTCAAAGGAATATGAAAAGGGTCTTGCGCTTTATACAAACGGCGTTATGATTATGGAGAAATGCTCCGACCTTGTACCAGATTATTTCAGCTTTGTAAAGGGTATTGTTGATTCTGCCGATTTGAATTTAAACATCAGCCGTGAAACGCTTCAGCAGGATCATCAGGTAAAAATCATAGCTAAAGCTATTGACAGAAAGATAAAGTCAGAGCTTTCAAAAATGCTTAAAAACGACAGAGAAAAATATGAGAAATTCTTTGAAGTTTTCGGCACTCAAATAAAATGGGGCGTTTATGCGCAGTACGGCGCTGAAAAAGACGGCCTTAAAGATTTGCTTATCTTTAAATCAACAAAAGAGGATAAGTATGTAACTCTTTCGGAATATATCGAAAATATGCCTGAAGCACAGGAGAAAATTTATTATGCCTGCGGAGACAGCGTTGAGAAAATCGCTCTTCTTCCTCAGACAGAAGCTGTTAAAGCAAAGGGTTATGATATTCTTTACTTTACTGATGATGTTGATGAATTTGCAATTCAGATGCTTATGGAATACAACGGCAAACAGTTTGCAAATATCTGTAAGGACGATTTGAACCTTTCAACCGAGGAAGAGAAAAAAGCGCTCACAGAGAAAAACGAGGGCGCAAAGGATATGCTTGAAGAGATGAAAAATTATCTCGGCGACGATGTAACTGCCGTTAAGTTTTCTGACTCTCTCGGCTCCCACGCCGTTTGCCTTTCTGCAGAGGGTTATGTTTCAATAGATATGGCTAAAATACTCAGCCAGATGCCCGGCGGAAATCAGGGAATGAAAGCTCAGTTAGTTCTTGAGATAAACGCAAATCATCCCGTAGCTGAAAAGCTGTTTACGCTCTTTGCTCAGGATAAAGATAAGCTCAAAGATTATACTGAAATTCTTTATAACGAGGCTCGCCTTGTAAGCGGTCTTTCAATAGAAAATCCCACAAGATTTGCTGATATGATTACTAATCTTATGTAATAAAAAATTTGACGAAAAGCGGAGTGAGGACACAGTGGCGAACTCCGCTTTTTTGCATTTTTCATAATACAGCGTAAGATTATTTAGTGATTTTTAAGAATGACAAACGGTGCTGAAATATGATATAATATTCTTGCGGATATTATCCGAATTTTTCAGATTGCAAAGTTAAGATGCAATCATTATCGGAGGGGTAAGTTATGAAATATAATGTTATTACTATCAGCCGTGAATATGGCAGCGGCGGCAGATATATCGGAGAAGAGCTTGCCAAAAAACTCGGATGTGATTATTATGATAAGGAAATTATCACAAAGGTTGCTGAAAAAACAGGCTTTGCAGAAGAGTATGTTGAGCAGGTAGGGGAGTATTCACCGTTCAAGAGTATTTTTTCTTACGGCTTTGTCAGCAGAGACAGGGGCGGCTCCTCACTTGAAGATTATGTTTATTCCGTTCAGAGAAAGCTTATTCTTGAGTTTGCGGAAAAAGGACCGTGCGTAATTGTCGGCAGATGCGCTGATTATATTCTTTCAGACAGGGATGACTGCCTGAATATCTTTATCCACGGCGATGAAGAAAGCAAGATTCAAAGAATTATCAAATATCATAATTCAACAGAAAAAGAAGCAAGAAAGCTTATGAAAGAAATTGATAAGCGCCGCCGTGTAAATTATAATTATTACACAGACCGTCAGTGGGGCAAAGCGCAGAATTATGATATGTGCTTTAACAGCACTTCAATCGGCACGGATAAATGCGTTGAAATCATCTATGACGCAATTATGCATTCTGAGGATAAATAAAAAGTTTAAATTAAAAGGGCTTAACCGTAATGGTTAAGCCCTTTTTTGTCAGTATCTTTCTAAAAAAGTGTGTTCAATTCCGCCTGTTTTATATCCCGGCATTGTGTCAAGGCAAACGGCGTGAATACTGTTGAATATGCTTTTTTCTATATTCGGATTTGTCTTGCGCAGTTCACGCAAAAGCATTTTAACTTCCTGCCTTTTACTCATAAGGTCCTCGTTTCCGTTTTCTGTATACTGTTCTGTAAAACGGCACGCACACCTTATAAAATCAAGCGAATTGTATCTGCACCAAGCGAGTACGGCGTCCTCGTGAACACAGTAAAGCGGTCTGATAAGTTCCATACCCTCAAAATTTGTGCTGTGAAGTTTTGGCAGCATCGCCTGAATCTGAGAGCCGTAAAACATACCAATTAGCGTAGTTTCTATAACATCGCTGAAATGATGACCAAGCGCAATTTTGTTGCAGCCAAGTTCTTTTGCCTTTGCATAAAGCCATCCTCTTCTCATTCTTGCGCAGAGATAGCACGGCGATTTATCAACGCTGTTGGCAATTTCAAAAATATCGCTTTCAAAAATTTGTATCGGTATGTGAAGAAGCTTTGCGTTGTCCTCAATTTTTTTGCGGTTTAATTCATTATAACCGGGGTCCATTACAAGAAAAACAAGTTCAAACGGCACATCGCTGTGCTTTTGAAGCTGCTGCATAAGCTTTGCCATAAGCATTGAATCTTTGCCGCCCGATATGCAAACCGCAATTTTGTCATTTTCCTTTATAAGCTCATAGCGCTTAACCGCAAGAATAAAAGGGTTCCATATATCCTTTCTGAATTTCTTTATAAGGCTGCGCTCAATAAGCTGATAAGGCTCAAGTTCTCTTGCCATTAAAATTTTTCCTTTTTATATCTGAGTAATTCTTCTTCAGTAACATATGCAGAAAGTGCGCCGACTGCCGTAACAGCCTTGCCGCCTGTAATGTTTCCGAATTCTATGCAGTCTTTAAGCGGATAATCGTAAAAAAGACCGTAGCAAAGACCTGCAAGGAATGCGTCTCCTGCTCCCGTACTGTCTTTGTTTTTAAATTCTTCAACGCTATTTACAAAGAAGTATTCGTCACCGTCAATTCCTATACAGCCGTCTTTGTCAACCTTAACAACAACTCTGTCAAAATATTTCTTGAGGGCATAAGCGGCATCTTTCGGGTTTGAACAGCCTGTTATGCGCACTGCCTCTTTCTGGTTAGGTGTGTAAATGTCAGCAGTTTCAAGTAAATCAGCGTACTTTTCAACGGTCATATCGCCGTCCCAGCCCATATCAAGCACCATAAGCGTGCCCTCTGATTTGAGCTTCTTGTAAACATCAATAAATCCGCCGGGCTGCATAAGGCATATTTTTGCACCCTTTGAAATTTCGTAAAATTCTTCCTTTGCTTTGTCGTCAGGTTCAATACTGCCCTTGCCGTATGTAATAAAACTTCTGTCATTTTTAAGAATGATTGCAGAGGTGATATTAAGCGGAATTTCATTTCCTTTATAAATATTTGTGGGCGCAACGCCTGCTTTTTTGTATTCGTTTGCCGCAAACTGTGAAAACATATCGTTTCCGAGTTCGGTTGCAATTTTAGCCTCAATACCAAGCCTGCCTATGTTTATAAGCGTTGCCGGCAGACCACCGCCGAGTTGTAAAGAGAATTTGTCTGTGTAAATTTCTTCTCCTATGTCGGGTATTTTGGGCATATCCTCATATAAAAGGTCAACATTAGTTGCGCCTGCTCCTGCTATAAATGCCATTATTTCCACTCCTTAATGTATTCTTTATTATGCTCAAGATATTTTTCTACAAGACTGCACGCAAGACTGTAACTGTTTACAAGGGGGTGAAGCGTAAGCGCCTCAATTGCCTTTGTTTTTGAGTTAGTTCTTATAGCTTCGCTCGCAAGTCTCTCGTATATCTTTACTCTTCTTATAATTTCAAAATTCTGTTCGTCAACTTTTCCGAATTTGTGGGGTGTTGCGCCGTCTTTATCAATATCGCAGGTGATTTCCACAACATCGCTGTCGAGAAGTCCGTCAATCGCTCCGTTATTCGGTACGCATAGTATCATACTGCCTTTTTTACCGCTTCGAGCAATTTCTATAAATTTGAGCGCCACACCTGCATAACCGCCGTCATCCTTGCCGAATATGTCAAACTTCCACGGCTGTTTTCTCTTGATTCCCGTCTCGCTCGCCATATAGTTGTTTTCACGCTCGCCGTACCAGTGCTCAAAGATTTTAAGCGCTTTGTCAAAATCTTTTTCAACATCAATCTCTTTGAGTTCAGCAGTCATTTTGCGGTTTATTTCCGCAATCTGCTCGCCCCTTGTTTTTTCGGCTTTAAGTATGTTAGCAACGGCTTTTTCACGGTAGTAAAAATAGTAGAGATATTCATTCAAAACGGCATTCCTCTGCCTGAGAAGTTCTTTATCAAAATATCTCAAATCTGTCTTTTCGTATGCTTCGTCATTTTCGATTATTTCGTGAAGCATTTCTTTTCCGTTTATTTTTATTGAGCTGAAATATGAAAGGTGGTTTAGACCGTAAATTTCACCTTTAGCAGTGCCCTCGGATGTTCCGTAAAGCTTTTCAAAAGAGCGCAGCATACCGCTCGGCGCGTCGCATATACCGTATGTAAAATCATATCCCATATCACGAAGTGTTTGAGAAACAACGCCTGCTGGGTTAGTGAAGTTAAATACTTTGCAATCAGGCTTTGCGTATTTTTTTACAAGCTCGCAGTATTCACAAAGAGCACTTACGCTTCGCATTGCAAACGAAAGCCCTGCCGCACCCGTAGTTTCCTGACCGAGTACACCCATACCGAGCGTAATTCTCTCGTCCTTTACTCGCATTTCGTCGCCGCCGACTCTTATTGTGGTTATAACATAATCGGCGTTTTTGACAGCCTCTTTTGCATCGGTTGTCAAAATGAAATCGAGTTCGGGGCAGATTTTATTTGAAACGGTCTTTGCCATTTTGCCGTATATCTGAAGTTTTTCGTTGTCATTATCCATAAAAACAAGTGTTTTTATGCCAAGCTCTAAAGCTCTCTGGGCAATACTTTTGGCAAGAAACATAGAGCGAACTCCGCCTCCGCCTATAACAGCAATCTTCATATACTGCATCTCCGAATTGAAATTTTATAATAGTGTAATAAAATATTAAAAATGCTTCAATAAAAAAATAAAGTTTGTAATAAATTTGTAATTGACTTAGAGCAATGTATAATATATAATAGCTAAAACGAGAGGTATGGTTTTATGAAATTGCTTATCAGAAATGCTGTTGTTTACACAGGCGGCGTTTTCAAAAATTCAGATGTACTGATAGAAGATTCTAAAATTCACAGCCTTGGTAACTCCATTTCTTGCGATGGGGCAGATCGTGTTTTTGATTTTAATTTTAAATACTTTTTAATTCCGGGTTTTGTTGATGTTCATGTTCATCTTCGAGAGCCCGGTTTTTCTTATAAGGAAACAATTAAATCGGGAACATCTGCCGCTGCAAGGGCAGGATATACCGCTGTTTGCTCAATGCCTAATTTAAACCCTGTACCCGACTGCGTGGAGAATATTCAAAAACAGCTTGATATTATTGAAAAAGACGCTGTTATAGATGTTTTCCCATTTGCTTCAATAACAAAGGGCAGGCTCGGAAGAGGCGAATGCGTAGATTTTTCTTCCTTGAAAGATAAGGCGATTGGCTTTTCCGATGACGGCACAGGCGTGCAGACAGGCGAGCTTATGAAAGAGGCTATGGAAAAATGCGCAAAGGAAGATTTGATTATATCCGCACACTGCGAAGTTAACGAGCTTTTAAAGGGCGGCTATATTCATGACGGCGAATACTGTAAGGCGCATAACCACAAAGGTATATGCAGCGAAAGCGAATGGGCGCAGATTGAAAGAGACTGCAAACTCGCTGAAGAGACAGGCTGCCGTTACCATGTGTGCCATATTTCAACAAAAGAAAGCGTTGATATTATCAGAAAAGCAAAGGCGAGGGGAGTTAAAGTCACCTGCGAAACCGCTCCGCATTATCTCACTATGTGCGATGAGGATTTGCAGGAGGACGGCAGATTTAAAATGAACCCGCCGCTTCGCTCAAAAGAGGATATGAAAGCGCTTATAGAGGGCGTGCTGGATTCTACGATAGATGTTATCGCAACAGACCATGCGCCCCACAGCAGAGAGGAAAAGTCAAAGGGTCTTGAAAAGAGTGCAATGGGCGTTGTAGGACTTGAAACGGCGTTCCCCGTGCTGTATACTAAACTTGTTAAAACAGGCGTTATCACGCTTGAAAAACTTATTGAAATGATGGCCGTAACCCCAAGAAAGATTTTCAATATCGAGGGCGGAGAAATCAAGGCAGGTGCGCCTGCTGATTTGTGCGTCTTAGACCTTGAAAAGAAATGGACTGTTGACCCTGAAAAATTTGTTACAATGGGAAGGGCAACGCCGTTTGAAGGCTGGGAGCTTTACGGAGAGAATGTAATGACATTGAAGAGAGGAGAAATTGTGTATGAAGCCATATAACAAAAAAATCGTGCTTGAAAACGGCTGCGAATTTTACGGCTGGGGCTTCGGCGCCGATAAAGAGTCTATAAACGAGTTGGTTTTCAATACCTCAATGGTAGGTTATCAGGAAATCGTTTCAGACCCGTCATATACAGACCAAATGGTTTGCATGACTTATCCGCTTATCGGAAACTACGGAATGACAGATGAAGACTATGAAACAAAAATTCCCACCATGGGCGGTCTTATTGTAAGGGAGTATAACGACCTTCCGTCAAATTTCAGATATACAAAAACTCTTTCCGAAGTGCTTGACGAATATTCAATTCCCGGTATCAGCGGAGTTGATACAAGAAAAATCACAAGAATTATCAGAGACGAGGGAAGCCAGAAGGTTATAATCACAGACGCTTCAACTCCTTATGAAGAAGCGCTTGCAAAGGTAAAGGCTTATAAAATCCCAACTGATATGGTGTCCCGTGTTTCCTGCAAAAAACGCTGGTATTCAAGAACACCGAATCATAAATATGATGTTGTTGCAATAGACTGCGGAATCAAACTCAACATTATCAGAAAACTCAACGAAAAGGGTTGTAATGTCGCTGTTGTTCCCTATAACACAACGGCAGAAGAGATAATGAAGATGCGCCCAGACGGACTTTTCCTTTCAAACGGTCCCGGAAACCCGGAGGATGTAACAACTGTTATCAATGTTGTCAAAGAACTTAAAGGCAAGCTTCCGATTTTCGGTATCTGCCTTGGCCATCAGATGATTTCACTCGCACTCGGCGCAAAGACTTTCAAAATGAAGTTCGGTCACAGAGGCGGAAACCACCCCGTAATGAATCTTGAAACGGGTAAAATTGAAATCACATCTCAAAACCATTCATATGCCGTAGACGCTGATTCACTTAAAGGGACAGAGCTTACGCTTACACATAAAAATCTGCTCGACAATACTGCCGAGGGTGTAGAGAGTGCAGAAAACAAGCTGTTTTCAGTTCAGTATCACCCCGAAAGCGCACCGGGTCCGCAGGACAGCGAATATCTCTTTGATAAATTTATTAAAATGATGGAAAAGGAGGCGGAGTAATATGCCTAAGCGCACTGATATACACAAGGTACTTGTTATAGGCTCAGGTCCTATTATTATCGGGCAGGCTGCCGAGTTCGACTACTCGGGAACACAGGCGTGTCTTTCTCTTAAAGAAGAGGGCTACGAGGTAGTTCTTATCAACTCAAACCCCGCCACCATTATGACGGATACTCAAATTGCGGACAAGGTTTATATGGAACCCCTCAATCTTGAATATGTTGCAAGAATTATTAGACATGAGCGCCCTGACGCTATTCTTCCGTCACTCGGCGGTCAGACTGGTCTTAACCTTGCAGTTCAGCTTGCTAAAAAAGGCGTTCTCAAGGAGTGCGATGTTGAGATTCTCGGCACTCGTTTTGAGGCTATCGAAAGAGCGGAGGACAGAGAACTTTTCAAGGAGCTTTGCGAAAAGCTCGGTGAGCCTGTACTTCCGTCCGACATTTGCGATAATCTTGAGGATGGTTTGAGAATTGCGGCTGAAATTGGCTATCCCGTTGTACTCAGACCCGCATTTACTCTCGGCGGTACGGGCGGCGGCTTTGCTGATAATGAAGAGGAATGCGCTCTTATGCTCAAAAATGCGCTTGCACTCTCTCCCGTAAATCAGGTTCTTGTTGAAAAGAGCATTAAAGGTTATAAAGAAATTGAATACGAAGTAATGCGTGACGCAAACGATACGGCTATTACAATTTGTAATATGGAAAACATCGACCCCGTTGGTATTCATACGGGTGACTCCGTTGTAGTTTGCCCCTCGCAGACTCTTACAAATAAAGAATATCATATGCTCCGTGATTCTGCTCTTCGCATAATCAGAGAGCTTGAAATCGAGGGCGGCTGCAATGTTCAGTTTTCGCTCGACCCCCATTCATTCCAGTATTATCTCATCGAGGTTAACCCCCGTGTATCCCGTTCTTCAGCGCTTGCTTCAAAGGCTTCGGGTTATCCCATCGCAAGGGTTTCTGCTAAAATTGCCGTTGGTATGCACCTTGATGAAATCCAGATTGCAAACACACCTGCGTCATTTGAGCCTACACTCGACTATGTTGTAACAAAAATCGCTCGTTTCCCGTTCGATAAATTCGCAGACGCAAACAACAGCCTTAACACCCAGATGAAAGCAACGGGTGAGGTTATGGCTATCGGCAGAACAATGGAGGAGAGCCTTCTTAAAGCAGTCCGCTCTCTTGAAACAGGCGTTTGCCACCTTTACAGCAAAAAGTTTGATGATTACACCGTAGCCGAACTTCTTGATTATATCAAAATCGGCACTGATGACAGACTTTATGCTATCGCTCAGCTTATACGCCTTAATGTTGACCCTATTCTCATTTACAACGCAACTAAGATTGATATGTTCTTCATTGAGAAATTCAAGAACATAGTTGATTTTGAAAAAGTGCTTAAAGAGAATAAGGACGATGTTTCAGTTCTTCGTGACGCTAAGAAAATGGGCGTTTCCGATAAGTTTATCGGAATGTGCTGGGACAAGTCAGAAGCAGATATTTTCAAAATGCGCAAGGAAAACAAGATTTTCCCTGTATATAAGATGATTGATACCTGTGCTTCTGAGTTTGATTCCTATGTTCCGTATTTCTACTCAACTTATGAAGAGGAAAACGAGAGTATCGTTTCAGATAAAAAGAAGATTATAGTTCTCGGCTCAGGTCCTATCAGAATCGGTCAGGGCGTTGAGTTCGACTATTCAACCGTTCACGCTATTTGGTCTATCAGAAACGCAGGTTACGAGGCTATTATCATCAACAACAACCCCGAAACAGTTTCAACAGACTATACAACATCGGACAAGCTCTATTTCGAGCCGCTCACAGTTGAAGATGTTATGAATATCATCGAGCTTGAAAATCCGCTCGGTATTGTTGTATCTCTCGGCGGTCAGACAGCAATCAACCTTGCACCTCCGCTTGACGCTCTCGGCGTTCCGATTATCGGAACAGATGTTGAAGCTATCGACAGAGCTGAAAACAGAGATTCATTTGAAAAGGTTATGAACGACCTCGGCATCCCACAGCCCAAGGGTCTTGCTGTAACAGATATTGAAGAGGGCGTAAAGGTAGCAGAGCAGATAGGTTATCCCGTACTTGTCCGCCCGTCATTCGTTCTCGGCGGTAGAGCAATGCAGATTGTTGCAAACGAGGAAAGCCTGCGCCACTATCTCCAGACAGCCGTTGAAATCAATACAGAACAGCCCGTTCTTGTTGATAAATATATTATGGGTAAAGAACTTGAGGTTGACGCTATTTGCGACGGCAACGATGTCTTTATCCCCGGTATTATGGAGCATGTTGAGAAAACAGGTGTTCACAGCGGTGACTCAATCTCAATTTATCCCACATTCTCTGTATCACAGGCAGTTAAGGATAAGATTATCGACTACACCGTTAAACTCGGCAAGGCGATTAATATAATCGGTCTTTTCAACATTCAGTTCATTGCAGACAATAATGACGATGTATATGTAATCGAGGTTAACCCCCGTTCTTCAAGAACAGTGCCTTTCCTTTCTAAGGCAACTTCTATCCCGATGGCTGATATTGCAACAAGAGTTATTCTTGGTCACAGCCTTAAAGAGCAGGGAATAGACAAGGTTTACCCCGAGGAGAAAAAACGCTGGTATGTTAAAGCTCCTGCGTTCTCATTCTCAAAACTCAAGGGAATGGATACCTATCTTTCACCCGAAATGAAATCAACAGGTGAGGCAATAGGCTATGATAAATCACTCACCCGCGCGCTTTATAAAGCAATTCAGGCAAGCGGAATGAATGTGTCAAACTACGGCACAGTGCTTGTTACCATTGCTGATAACGACAAGCCTGCCGCACTTCCGCTTATCAAGCGTTTCTATGATCTCGGCTTTAATATCGAGGCAACAGAGGGCACGGCTCAGTTCCTTAAAAAGCACGGTATCCGCACAAGAGTGCGTGCAAAACTCACAGAGGATGACAGCGATGAAATTCTTCTCGCACTTCGTCAGGGTCATATATCATATGTTATTAACACAATTGATGTAAGCCACGGCGACAGCCATTCAGACGGCTCTGAAATTCGCCGTGCGGCTGTTGAGAACAATGTAACAATGTTCACCTCGCTTGATACCGTTAAAGTTCTTCTTGATGTTCTTGAGGAAATAACACTCGGTGTATCAACAATAGATGCGGAGTAATCGTTTATGTACAAACAGGGTATTTATAAAATAATTTCAAATAATCAGCTTACTGCAGATGTTTTTGAGATGGTGCTCGAGGGCGACACACAGTATATAACCGCCCCCGGTCAGTTTATCAATATTAAGCTTGAGGGAAAATTTCTGCGCCGTCCCATTTCCGTCTGCGATTACAGCGAAAACACCGTTACAATAATCTATAAGGTAGTCGGCGAGGGCACTCAGCAGATGTCTGAAATGAGTGCGGGCGAAACGCTCGATTGCCTTACAGGTCTCGGCAACGGCTATGATATAAATAAAGCAGAATATAAAAAGCCGCTTTTAATAGGCGGCGGCGTGGGTGTGCCTCCTCTTTATAATCTTGCAAAGCGCATTATTGAAAAGGGGATAAAGCCCACCGTTATTCTCGGCTTTAATAAAAAAGAAGAGATTTTTTACGAAAATGAATTTAAAGCGCTCGGCGCAGAAGTCATAATTGCAACGGCAGACGGAAGTTATGGCGTGAAAGGTTTTGTAACAGACGCTATGCCCGATGATTACGATTATTTCTTCACCTGCGGCCCTATGCCTATGTTTAAGGCAATTGAGTCGGTTGCAAAGACATCGGGTCAGTACAGCTTTGAGGAGCGTATGGGATGCGGTTTCGGCGCTTGTATGGGTTGTTCTTGTAAAACAAAGTACGGCAACAAGAGAATTTGTAAAGACGGCCCCGTGCTTGTAAGGGAGGAGATTATATGGTAGATTTATCTGTTGAATTTTGCTCAATGAAAATGGATAATCCCGTAGTTCCCGCAAGCGGCACTTTCGGCTTCGGCAAGGAATTTAAGGATTTTTACGATATAAATATTCTCGGCTCGTTTTCGTTCAAGGGCACAACAAAGGATGAGCGTTTCGGCAATCCCACCCCTCGAATTGCGGAGTGCAAAAACGGAATGATAAATGCCGTTGGTCTTCAAAATCCCGGCGTTCATCATGTTATCGAGCACGAACTCCCCGAGATGAAAGAATATTTCCATAAAAAAGTCATCGCAAATGTCAGCGGTTTTTCTGTTGATGATTACGCCTATACATGTTCACTTCTTGATAAAGAGGAGCAGGTCGGAATACTTGAGGTAAATGTAAGCTGCCCCAATGTTCACGGCGGCGGAATGAGCTTCGGAACAGACCCTGACTGTGCGGCAGAGGTAACAAGGGCTGTAAAGGCTGTTACAACAAAACCCGTTGTAATCAAGCTTTCTCCCAATGTAACCGATATAGTTTCAATAGCAAAAGCGTGCGAGGAAGCAGGGGCGGACGGTATCTGCCTTATTAATACGCTCCTCGGTATGAGAATTGATACAAAAAGGCGCAAGCCTGTTATAGCCAATAAAATGGGCGGCTTTTCGGGAGATGCTGTTTTCCCCGTAGCTGTCAGAATGGTATATCAGGTTTCAAAAGCCTGCTCAATACCCGTTATGGGTTGCGGCGGTGTATCAACTGCGGCGGATGTTATTGAAATGATGATGGCTGGCGCAACTGCTGTTCAGGTGGGCGCCGCAAATCTTGTTGACCCCTATGCCTGCAAAAACATAATCGAGGCTCTGCCCCGTGAATGTGAAAAGCTTGGCATAGAGAAAATAAGCGATATTATAGGAGTGGTGGATTAATGGGAAAAGATGTTATCATCGCCTGCGACTTCAGCAGCGCACAGGCAACCTTTGATTTTCTGGACAAGTTTACTGAGGAAAAGCCCTTTGTAAAAATCGGCATGGAACTTTATTATGCCGAGGGTCCGTCAATAGTTCGTGAAATAAAAAAGAGAGGTCATAAGATTTTCCTTGATTTGAAGCTTCACGATATTCCGAATACCGTTAAAAAGGCAATGAGCGTTCTTTCAAAGCTTGATGTTGATATGACTAATCTTCATGCGGCAGGCACTGTTGAAATGATGAAAGCCGCTGTTGAGGGACTTACAAGAGAGGACGGCACACGCCCGATTCTTATAGCTGTAACTCAGCTCACATCAACAAGCGAGGAGAGAATGCAAAAAGAGCTTCTTATAAATGCGTCAATCAACGACACAATCGTTAAGTATGCACAGAACGCCAAAGAGGCAGGGCTTGACGGTGTAGTTTGCTCACCGCTTGAAGCTGGCATGGTTAAAGATGCTTGCTCAAAAGAGTTTATAACTGTTACTCCCGGCGTTAGATTTGCAGATGGAGATAAGGGCGACCAGGTTCGTATTACAACTCCTGAGAAAGCAAAGGAAATCGGCTCCGACTATATTGTTGTAGGCAGACCGATTACTCAGGCGGACGATCCCGTTGCAGCTTACCGCCGCTGTGTTAAAGAGTTTGTTGACTAAGGAGGATTTTAATGGAAAGCTATAAAAAGGAATTTATAAAGTTTCTTGAAGATGCAGGCGTTTTGAAATTCGGCGATTTCACAGCTAAAAGCGGAAGAAAGATTCCATATTTCATAAACGCAGGCGATATTAAAACAGGCGCGCAGATTCAGAAACTCGGCGAGTTTTACGCAAAGGCTTATCTTGATAAGCTCGGAGAGAAAAAAGCAGTGCTTTACGGCCCTGCATACAAAGGTATTCCGATTTGCGTTTCTGCGGCTTCAGCGCTTGCTCAGCACGGACTTGATGTGCCTTTCTTCTTTAACAGAAAAGAGGAAAAAGACCACGGCGAGGGCGGTGTTTTCGTAGGCTATGTTCCAAAGGCAGGCGAAGAAATCGTAATCGTTGAAGATGTTGTTACTGCAGGCACTGCTATCAGAGAAAGCATAGCAATCCTTTCAAATCTTAAGGATACAAAGGTTGCGGCTGTTTTCGTAATGGTAGACAGAAAAGAAAAAGGCCAGACCGAGAAATCAGCTATATCTGAAGTTGGCGAGGAATACGGTTTTCAGGTATATTCCGTTGTTGATGTATATGATATTATTGAATATCTCGAGGCTGACGAAGCTAACAAAGAACATGTTGAGCGTATAAAGAATTATCTTAAAACTTACGGTGCACAGGAGTAATATCAAGGAGGATTAGATGTGCGGCATTTACTTGATACAACCGATTTAACTGTTGAAGAGATAGACAACCTTATTGCCCTTGCAATGGATATTATAAGCGATAATAAAAAGTACGCAAAAATCTGCGAGGGTAAAAAACTTGCAACTCTGTTTTTCGAGCCAAGTACAAGAACACGCCTTTCTTTTGAATCTGCAATGCTTTCACTCGGCGGCAGCGTACTCGGCTTTTCCGAGGCAAATTCATCATCTGCTTCGAAGGGTGAAACAGTAGGGGACACAATCAGAGTAGTTTCCTGCTATTCGGATATAATCGCAATGCGCCACCCGATTGAGGGCGCACCGAAAGTAGCGTCATCAAAGTCCATAGTTCCGCTTATCAATGCGGGCGACGGCGGTCACAGCCATCCCACACAGACTTTGACTGATTTGCTTACCATTTTCAGAGAAAAAGGTAGACTTTCAAATCTCACAATCGGTCTTTGCGGCGACCTTAAATTCGGCAGAACGGTTCACAGCCTTGTAAAGGCAATGTGCCGTTACAGCAACATAAAATTCGTTCTCATCGCGCCAAAAGAGCTTTCAATGCCCGATTATATCAAGACGGATTATCTTGACGAAAACTCAATGGAATATGTTGAGGTTGAAAAGATGGAAGATGTAATGCCCGAGCTTGATATACTTTATATGACCCGTATTCAGCGTGAGCGTTTCTTCTCTGAGGATGAATATCTTAAACATAAGGATGCGTTTATTCTTGATACAGACAAGCTTGTAAACGCTAAAAAAGACCTCACCATTATGCACCCGCTTCCGAGAGTTAACGAGATTACAACCGATGTTGACGATGACCCGAGAGCAAAATATTTTGAGCAGGTGCTCAACGGCAAATATATGAGAATGGCTCTTATAATCACACTTTTAAAATGGGCGGGAGGTCTTGACTGATGAAGATTGATGAAATAGAAAACGGCTATGTGCTTGACCATATTTCAGCAGGAAACGGAATGAAGGTTTATAACGCACTCGGTCTTGATAAACTTAAATGTCAGGTTGCAATCATCCAAAACGCCAAGTCCGAAAAGCTCGGCGTAAAGGATATTATCAAGGTAAATGAGCTTATCGACCTCAATTTTGATGTTTTGGGCTTCCTTGATAAGAATATCACCGTAAATGTTATTGAAAACGGAAAAGCTAAGAAAATTACTCTTTCTCTTCCGAAAAAGATAGTAAATGTTGTAAAATGCTCAAATCCCCGCTGTATCACAAATGTTGAGGACGGCATCGATTATGAGTTTGAGCTTACAGACGATAAGGGCACTTATCGCTGTGTATACTGCGAAACAAAAGCTAAATAATATAAATAATAAAACACCGCTTGCCGATAAGGTAAGTGGTGTTTTTGTCTGTTCATATTTCTTTGTTTTTATAAATTGCAAGCGATATTAAATAAGATATAGCCAAAATTGCAAACGGAATGATGATGAATATAAATGGGTTTATTGTAATTTCAGCGTTCTCAAATTCCAGTGTGTTTTTAACAGATGTGAGAGCCGTTATAAAAGCAACCATAACTGCAATTATTATAACATTGATAATTCTGCCCTTTAAATAGCCGAATTTAAATATTATCGGAAAAGCAATGCAGGGAGCAATTGATGAACTTATAAAAATAACCCCTGCGTTAATAACTGCGTCGTTGAAATTCAACTCATTTCTTACAGCAGATAATGCACCGAAAATTATAACCGCGGGAACTACAAGTATGAGCAAAAGCAAATATTTTTCAGTAACTGAAACGCTTTTCTTCATGGGCAAAATCGCTTCATATCTGCTCCATTTCGCTCCTTCGTCATAAGCGAAAACTGTTATGGGGATAAGAGAAATCATAGCGGCTGAATAGTACAGGAAAAAGCTGCTGTTATTACTGTAAATCGAAATCACAAAAAAGAGCGCAGTAATGATGAAATTGTAAATGCAGTATTTTTTTATAATAAGAGCGTCTTTTGTAAGAAGTCCTTTCATCATTCGCACCCCCTTATCATATAAACAAATAAATCTTCAAGGCTTACGGGCTGAACATAAGAATTTTGCGGCACTCCGCTTTTTCTTATTACTGCGCTGATGCCTGATTGTGTTTTTCTAAAGCCTATAATATCGTTTTTATCAATTTTTTCAAAATCACTCTCAGCACAGTTAATAATACAGCAGTCGCCGAGAAGTGTGTCTTTCTCTTCAAAGAGTATCATTTTTCCCTTGTGCATAAAGGCAATATAGTCGCATATTTTTTCAAGGTCGCTGACTATGTGCGAGGAAATGATTATAGTGCGGTTTTCATCACTAATAAAATCATAAAATATATCAAGTATTTCATCTCTCACAACGGGGTCAAGCCCGCTTGTAGGCTCGTCAAGTATCAATAGCCTTGCGTTGTGAGATAGGGCGGCAGCAATGGAAATTTTCATTTTCATGCCCCTTGAATATTCCTTGATTTTTCTTTTGAGCGGTAAATCAAATTTGTTGCAAAGCCTGAAAAACTCATTTTCATCCCACTTTGAATAAAAGTTTTTCATTATTTTATTTATTTCATTAGCACAAAGTGCCTCGTGAAAACAGCATTCGTCAAACACAACGCCAATTTCATTCATATCGGCAAGAGAATTGTCTTTGCCAAATAATTTAACGCTTCCGCTGTCTTTTTTCAGCATATTTAAAATAAGCTTTATCGTTGTGCTTTTTCCTGCTCCATTTTCGCCTACAAGTCCTATTATACAGCCGCTGTCGGCGCAAAAGGTAACGCCGTCAAGCGTAAAGCTTTCAAAATGCTTTGTAAGTCCTGAAACCTCAACAGCTTTCATTGCTCTTCCTCCCCGAAAAGTATTTCAAGCATTTCAATTATGTCTTCTTTTTTGAGGCCGCAGCTTGCTGAAAGTTTCATAACCTCGTCAAGATGCTCCTCAATCTGCCTTAAATTTTCCTCTTTGATTAAAGCAGTATTTTTCTTGGCAACAAAAGAGCCTTTTCCGGGCAGAGTGTATATAAATCCGTCCTTTTCAAGCTCCTCGTATGCTCTTTTTGTTGTGATTACGCTGATATGCAAATCCTTTGCAAGACTGCGTATTGACGGCAGGGGAGCGTCCTCCTCAATAGTGCCGTTTATTATCTGAGATTTAATTTGAGAATAAATCTGGTCGTAAATCGGCACACCGTTTTTGTTGTTTATAAATATAAGCATATATTTTCTCCTGTATCAGTTAACTGTATATAAACAGTATACACAGTATATACACACTTGTCAACACAAAAAAATAAATCTTCGCAAAAAATACGGAGATTTATTATTGTGCACATAAATTAATCTACATTGAGCAGTCTGTAATTGTTGTCTACCTCAGTAAACTGACCGTAGCCTGTTTCCTCTTTGATGGAATCTATATTTATTTCAGCGTCAGTTGTTGCAAGCGTGCTTACAAATTTATTTACATCTGTATCATAAACAAATTCCATATGCTGAACATATTTACAGAACCATGTCTGGTCGGGAAGAACACAAGTTCCCGAATATATCATACCGTCAGCAGAAAGGTGTTCTTTGTCCTCATACTTTTCGGCAACATCTTCTGCAATCGTGCTGCCGTAATCAGCTGTAACAGCCCCTGCGGAAGCATAGCGGGTATCAATGAGCATATCGGTTGTGTTGTTATATTCAGATGTGCAGGGCATACCGGGGAAACCGTATCCGCAAACTATCGCAACCTCAACGCCGTTGTTTTTAAGCTCTGTTAAATTCTGCTGTAATCTGCCCTGAATATCGTGATAGCGTGTTATTTTAGTATAAAGCTCGCTGTTGACATCAAGCCAGCCTATATCAGTCATTGCCTTAACACAATCGTCATAGTTGTCATAGGGGATACATTCCCAAAGGCTAGGCATATTTCCGATAATCGGCAAAAGCACATCAGTATATAAGCTGTCGATATTTTCTTCATTAGAAAGAACTTTAAGAAAATCAATGAGGTGACCTGCGGTTGAATCAAATCTGTTTATCCATTTTGTTATCGTTTCAAAATCAACTGCGCTTCCTTTGTAGCATTGCGCAAGTCCGTTAAGAAATGCAAAAACAACTTCTGTATCAAGATAGAAGTCTTTTTGATAAAGCCTTGTCATTGAAACACCCTGAAAAGCGCCGTCAAGGAACACTGCTCTTTTTATATCGTTTTTATCTTTAAACATATCTATGTAGGACGATACTATGCAGGTACCGAGCGATGCTGAAACAAGCGTTATTTTTTCGCAGTTTTTCTGTTCTTTAACATTGTCTATGAAATCGCTGAGCTTTATTGCGTAATCAACAACATCAAGTCTAAAATCATAGTTGAACATATAAACATTTTCTGCGCCCACAGCGTCGCAAAGTCCTTTTGCAACGGCAGGCTCGGCTGTGTTTCTTGAATCAAGATATTCAAGATGATTTGAAAGCGGGTCTTCCCAAAAGCAGTCAATGCCTATGTTTTCAACAGGATTGCCGTTTTCGTCACAGGCAAGTGTTGTAAACGGTGTTATAAGTTCTTCAAGCTTATCTATGTATTTTTCAGCGTTTACATTAAAACCGGCACACGCTGAAAGTGTAGAGCCGATAATGTTGCTGCCCAAAACATCGCCTATAAAACTGCCTGAAATAGAAATAGGTGAAGTTTGATTTTCAGTGTTTGGATTAAGATAAAGTGCTGACGAGCCTATACCGGGCACGAGAATAACAGGCGTAACATCTTTTGAATTATCCTGTGCGGCGTCAGTTGTTTCAGCTATTGCAGGCGTTGCAGAGCCGATAACAAGTCCGAGAGAAAGAATAAAACACATAATATTTTTAATGCCTCTAAGTTTCATATTAATTTTTGTTTCCTTTCAGTCTTTCTGTAATATTTTGAGCATCGGAATATAATTTTTCAATATCAGTTCCGATGAATTCTCCGTTTTCATAAAGAATTTTTCCGTTTACCATTGTAAGCTTAACATTTTCTTTTGAGCCGCTGTAAACGATATTTTTAACTATATTGTTTATCGGCTGCATATTCGGCCTTTTAAGGTCTAAAACGATAAGGTCTGCCGTTTTGCCCACATCAATAATATCGCAGTCATCAAGTCCCATACATTTTGCAGAGCCGACTGTTGCCGCTTTCAAAATTTCGCAGGCGTCGCAGGCAGAAGCGTCTCCTGTTGCCGTTTTCTGCGTTGCGGCAATCAGGAACATTTCTCTGAACATATCAAGAGCGTTGTTGCTGCTTGGTCCGTCTGTTCCTATTGCAATGTTGATGCCGTTATCCATCATTTTAACAACAGGGGCAATGCCTGAGGCAAGTTTGCAGTTTGAGCCTGCGTTGATAACCGCCCAAACGCCTCGCTTTTTGTAAATTTCAAGGTCTTCGTCAGTTACCCATACGCTGTGGTATGCGCCGCCGCCGTAGTTGAAAAGCCCTATTTCATCAAACAGCGCAGTCGGTGTTTTTCCGTATCGTTCAATACAATCGTCAACTTCGCTTTTTGTTTCCGATGAGTGCATATAAACAGGCGCTTTGTACTTGTTTGCAATCTCAGAAATAGCTTTCATTATTTCAAGAGATGTTGTGTATTCAGCGTGAAAACCTAATTTATAAGAGATAAGTTCATCGTAAGAATTGAATTTGTTGTAATATTCTTCAAGCTTTTCGGGTGATTCCTTAAAATTGTTAAGTCCGCAGGTCATAACCGTTCTGAAACCTGCGTCAACGCTTGCCTTAGCCATAGCCTCGGGGAAATAGTACATATCAAAGCAGGCACTTATGCCGCTTGAAAGATATTCAAGAAAAGCAAGTCTTGATAGTGTGTAAATATCGTCTGCACAAAGTTTTGCTTCCATAGGGAATATCATATCATACAGCCACGGCTGAAGCGGCAAATCATCCGCAAAACTTCTCGCAAAAGTCATGGCAGAATGTGTGTGCGCATTTTTGAAAGACGGCATAAGTAAATTGCCGCCGAGGTCAATCTCCCTGTCTGCTTTCAAATCGCAGTTTTTGCCCACAAAGCAAATTTTATTGCCGTCTGTCCACACTTCATCGTCTGTAATCTCAAAGCCGTTTTTCAGAGAAAGAACTCTGCCGTTGAAAAATCGTATCATATAAACCTCCGAAATTACTCTTTGCCGTCAAGTATCTTTTTAAGATTTTCTTTAAACGGCGGATAAACTATGCCCTTGTCAGTGATAATTGCTGTTATGAGCGAATTATCTGTAACATCAAATGCAGGATTAAAGCATTTTGTCTGCGGCAGGGCAGAGGGCTTTTCAAAAAACATCTCTTTGATTTCATCGGGGTTGCGTTCTTCAATAACAATGTCGTCGCCTGTTTCGGTGCTGAAATCAATCGTTGAGTAAGGACCGAGAACATAAAAAGGCACGCCGTAGTATTTAGCCAAAACCGCAACTCCGCTCGTTCCTATTTTATTTGCCGTGTCGCCGTTTGCCGCCACTCTGTCACAGCCTACAAGCACGGCGTTAATAAGCCCTTTTTTCATAACAAGACTTGCCATATTGTCGCAAATCAGCGTAACATCTGCGCCGCACTTTTCAAGCTCGTAGCTTGTAAGTCTTGCACCTTGAAGTAACGGTCTTGTTTCGTCTGAGTATATATGGAATTTATATCCTTTTTCAGTTCCTAAAATCAGCGGACCCAGACCTGTTCCGTATTTTGAAGTGGCAAGTTCTCCTGCGTTGCAGTGGGTGAGTATTCCGTCGCCGTCTTTTAAAAGCGAAAGTCCGTATTCGCTTATTTTGCGGCACATTTCAATGTCCTCATTATGAATTGCAACAGCTTCTTCAAGAGCGTTTTTTCCGCCTTTTATTGCGTCAAGCACTCTTTTAGTTGCCCAGCTGTGATTAACTGCCGTCGGTCTTGCGCTGTCAAGATATTCTTTTGCTCTTTCAGGTTCGTCAGTTCCGAAAAAAGCCATTGCGTAGCCTGCAAAAATTCCTATTGCAGGTGCGCCTCTCACTTGAAGAAGATATATTGCCGTGTGACAGTCCTCCAAGCTTTTCATTTCTATATATTTTTCTTCATTCGGCAAAAGTGTTTGGTCAAGTATAAACAGCCTGCCGTTTTCTATTTTAATATTCTCCATTAGAAATTCCCTTTATTGTTTCTGTAAGCAGTGTTTCAAACTGAGCTGCAACTCTGTCTGCCGTTTCGCAAACCTCTTCAGAGGTTATGGGTGCGTCAAGAAGTCCGCAAGCAAGATTGGTTATGCAGCTTATTCCCGCAGTTTCAAAACCGCAGTGCCTTGCCGCCTGTGCTTCAATAGCGGTGCTCATACCCACAGCGTCGGCACCTATAAGACTGCACATTCTGATTTCCGACTTTGTTTCAAAAGACGGACCCGTTAGCTGAACATAAACACCCTTTTTAATATCTATTGAGTTTTCTTTTGCTTTTTTACTGATTAGTTTATTTAATCTTTTACTGTAAACTTCGCTCATATCGGGGAAACGGGGCCCGAGTTCATCGTCATTTTTACCGATTAAAGGGGACGGAACAAAGCTTGATATATGATCCTCAATAATCATAAAATCGCCAGCTTTAAGATTTTTATTGATTCCTCCGCAGGCGTTTGTTAGGATTAATTTTTCCGCACCAAGCATTCTCATTAGGCGTATTGGTGTTACTACCTCTTTTGCCGTGTACCCCTCATACAGATGAACACGACCCTGCATTGCTATGATTTTTGCGCCGCCGATTGTTCCGAGAATAAATCTGCCTTTGTGTGACGGCGCAGTTGATACGGGAAAATCGGGTATATCAGCGTAATCTATTACTGCTTCCTTTTCAATTTTATCAGCAAAAGCCCCCAAACCTGAGCCGAGAACAACGGCAATCTGCGGTTCAAACTGAGTAATGCTTCTAATATATTCAAATTGTTCTTTTAACATAAAATCACCATGTTATCTGTATCTGTCTCTTATA
>ERZ1027013.133-NODE-133-length-33548-cov-14.838802_pt1 | contig 33548 bp, 34 predicted proteins | sample MGYA00519446_ERZ1027013 | MGnify/ENA primary metagenome ERZ1027013 (study PRJEB26926, sample SAMN06164699) | human gut metagenome | biome: ENVO:00009003; feature: ENVO:2100002; material: ENVO:00002003 | host: Homo sapiens | place: USA | collected 2012 ... | reverse complement strand
CGAGATCAGCCTCGGTCTCGTGGGCTCGGAGATGTGTATAAGAGACAGCATCTAAATCAATCAAAATTCGCTAAAAAAGATGATATTTAACTCTTTTATTTAATGTGAATAGGGAAAATATCTATCAATCTTATCTTTTTCTAAATAACAAAACCCGTTCGGCAAGTGTGCCGAACGGGTTTATTTTTCTTTATTCAGAAAGTATCATTCTGTCATTATCAAGCTCCTCGCCGCTTGTAATCTTGAATTTTTCAAGAAGGTCTGCGGTGGTGAGCTTTTTCTTTTCTTCTCCCGAAACATCATAAATGATTTTGCCTTCGTTCATCATAATAAGTCTGTTGCCGATAGCGATGGCGTCTTTCATATTATGAGTAATCATAAGGGTTGTGAGGTTATGCTCAGCAACAATATCAGTTGTGATTTTCAAAACCTTATGAGCCGTTTTCGGGTCAAGAGCGGCAGTATGTTCATCGAGAAGCAATACTTTCGGTTTCTTGAGAGTAGCCATAAGAAGAGTAATAGCCTGACGCTGACCGCCTGACAAAAGTCCTACTTTAGAAGTAAGTCTTGATTCAAGACCGAGATCAAGAGATTTGAGAAGTTCTCTGTATTCGTCTTTTTCCTTCTTAGATACTCCGGGGGCAAGAGTTCTGAATTTTCCGCGGCGGGATGCGAGTGCAAGATTTTCAATAATCTGCATATCTGCCGCAGTACCCGTCATCGGGTCCTGGAAAACTCTGCCGAGGTATTTTGCTCTTTTATACTCAGGAAGCTTTGTAACATCCTGACCATCAATCAATATAGAACCGCAGTCTACGGGGTAAACACCCGCAATCATATTAAGCATTGTTGATTTTCCTGCACCGTTGCCGCCGATAACCGTTACGAAATCGCCCTCATTGAGAACAAGGTCTATACCGTTTAACGCGTGTTTTTCATTAACCGTTCCGGGGTTAAAGGTTTTATATACGCCTTTGATTTCAAGCATTTTCGGCACCTCCCGTTCTCTTTACTTTTTTAGAAGCCATTTTGCTTTTCCAATACGGAATACCAAGGAAGAGAGCAACAACAATAGCTGAGAAGAGTTTGAGGTCATTTGCATTGAGACCGAGATCAAGAACAAATGTGATTACTACATAGTAAATAATTCCGCCGATTACGCAAGCGCAAAGTCTGAGAGCAAAGTTCTTGAAAATCTTGCCGAAAAGCACCTCGCCGATGATAACTGCGGCAAGGCCGATAACGATTGCGCCTCTGCCCATATTTACATCTGCGAAGCCCTGATACTGAGCAAGGAGAGCACCTGCAAGAGCAACAAGTCCGTTTGAAATAACAAGACCGATAATCTTATTTACATTAGTATTAATACCGTTTGCACGAGCCATTGCCTGATTACAGCCCGTTGCTCTGATTGAGTGGCCGAGTTCTGTGCCGAAGAACCAATAGAGCACTGCAATTACGATAAATACAACTACAAGACCGACAATAATTGATTTTGTTAAATAACGAAGTGATACTACCAAATCGTAATTCAAAACGCTGATTGTTTGGTTTGCCTTGTTGCCGAGTATGCGCAGATTTATAGAATACAAGGCAAGCTGTGTTAAAATACCCGAAAGAATTGCGGGGATTCCGAATACCGTATGCAAAATACCCGTTACAAAACCTGCAAGACAGCCTGCAAGCATTGCAATAACCATTGCGAGATAAATGTTCATACCGCCCATAAGGCAGGCTACAAGCACAGCGCCGCCCGTACCGAGCGAGCCGTCAACTGTTAAATCGGCAACATCAAGAACACGATAGGTTATGTAAACACCCACAGCCATTATGCCCCAGATGATGCCCTGCGCCGCCGCTCCGGGCAAAGCTGATAAAAATGACATAATAAATTACTCCTCTGAAAATTTTTCTTTATGCACAGAAAGTCGGCGAGTAAAAACTCACCGACTTTAATGCTAACAAAATAGTAAAGTTGCTAACAAAACGATTTTATTATTCTTCTGTTGTTTCTATTGCTGTGTATCCCTCGGGGATTGTGATACCGAGAGCCTTTGCACGCTCGGGAACATACTTCTTAGTAAGGTCTGTTGCGTACTCAATCTCCATTGTGGCAGGGTCTGCGCCGTTGAGAAGGATTTCAGCAGCCATTTCGCCGGCTTTAACACCGATGTCATAATAGCTGATTGAAAGAGTTGCAACACCGCAGCCTTCGCATATACCCTCTTCGCCTGCGATTACGGGAATACCTGCAGGAGCCGCAATCTGATCTACTGCCGAAGCAGCGTTTGCGATTGTATTATCAGTGGGGATATAGATAGCGTCAACCTCTGAGCAAGCCTGAGTTGCAGCGTTTGCAATATCGTTTGAGTCAGCGCAGGTATAAATCTTAACTTCAAAACCGAGTGCTTCAAGTTCGGGCTTAACAACATCTGCCTGATACTTTGAGTTAGGCTCTGCTGAACAGTAGAGAATACCAACTGTTTTAGCATCCGGGCAAAGTTCCTTAACCATAGAAGCCTGCTCAGCAAGGGGAGCAAGGTCTGCAGAACCTGTTACATTGATGCCTGTTGTGCCCGAGAAATCATCCATATCAAGAGCAGTGCCGTAATCCGTAATTGATGTTGCAACAATCGGAATAGTGCCTGTTGAAGCCATTGCCGCCTGGAGTGCAGGTGTTGCGTTTGCCATAATAAGGTCTACGCCGTCTGCTACAAACTGGTTTGTAATTGTTGCGCAGGTAGCGGAATCGTTACTTGCGTTTTGAAGATTAAACTCAACATTTTCTTCGCCGAGTTTTTCCTTAAGCGTATCCATAAAGCCCTGTGTTGCAGCGTCAAGCGCATCGTGCTGAGTAAGCTGGCAGATACCAATTGTATACTTGCCTTTCTGAGCAGAACAGCCTGCAAACAAAGATGCTACTAGTACAGCCGCAAGACAAAGAGCAACTATTTTTTTAACTGTTTTCTTCATATGTATTTACTCCTTTACAGTTATATCACTCTAACACTTTTAATCGGTAAAGTGTATTGTACTCATAATAGCACATAAAAAAATAACTGTCAACAAAAAAACTTGGTTGACAGTTATTTTGTAATTATTCACAATTTGTTAAAAATATTTTTGTGCAGATTGTGCCGTAAATCAAAGCTGGTCAGCTATATTATAAATGAGCTCTTTTGATTTTTCCCAGCCGAGACAAGGGTCTGTGATTGATTTACCGTAAACGCCGTCCTCTATCTTCTGACTGCCGTCTTCAATATAAGACTCAATCATAAATCCTTTTACAAAGCGCTTAATATCTGCACTGTGGCGCATTGAGTGTAGCACCTCGTTTGCAATTCTAACCTGTTCAAGATACTTTTTACCGCTGTTTGAATGGTTTGTATCAACAATTACTGCAGGGTTTTTAAATATCTCTTTTTCGGCGTACATATTGTAAAGGGTTATAAGGTCCTCATAATGATAGTTGGGGTGGCATATTCCGTGCTTGTCCACACCGCCTCTGAGGATTGCATGAGCGAGTTCGTTTCCTTTTGTTTCAACTTCCCAGCCTCTGTAAATAAATGTATGGCCGCTCTGTGCCGCAGTAATAGCATTGAGCATAATGGAATAATCGCCGCTTGTTGCGTTTTTCATTCCACAGGGAACATCCATTCCGCTTGCTGTAAGGCGGTGGTCCTGATTTTCAACGCTTCTTGCGCCGACAGCTACATATGATAACAAATCAGAAAGATACCTGTAATTTGCAGGGTAAAGCATTTCGTCCGCCGATGTAAGGCCAGTTTGCTCAATCGCTTTTGAATGAATTGAGCGAACTGCTATAATTCCTGCATACATATCGGGTACTCCGTCCGGGTCAGGCTGGTGCATCATGCCCTTATAACCTGCGCCAGTTGTTCTCGGTTTGCCTGTATAAATTCTTGGGATAATTATAATTTTATCCTCAACTTCTTTTTGAACAAGTGCAAGGCGGTTAACATAATCAAGAACGCTCTCTTCCCTGTCGGCAGAGCACGGACCTATTATAAGCAAAAACTTTTCACTTTCTCCTTTAAATACCTTTGCAATTTCCGCATCCCTCTGCGCTTTTATTGCCGCTGCTTTTTCGCTGAGAGGATAAAGACTTTTTACCTCCTGCGGAATAGGAAGTTTGCGCACGAAGCGCATATTTTTCATTGAATTATCTTCAGACGGTTTCATTTTATCACCTGTTTATATCTGTAATTTTTAATAATTATTGTAATGTTTTATTATAAAAATGTCAAATATAATATAAACAAAAAAGGGCGTCTTGGGGCATTTTTGCCGAAAGACGCCTTTTTATATTGCAGTTTAAAAATTATCGTCAAGCAGGGACTTGTAAAACTCACAGTAATCCGTGCGTTTTTCCTCAGTAAACGCTATTGCCTCTCGGGGGTGACGGTTTAACTGACCCGTGAGCATATACTGAATATCATATCCCCACACAACTCCGCTTTCTTTGAGCGGAATAATATATTTTTCAAGAAAAGTGAGAAGGCTGTAAAGATTATATTTGGGATTTTTGAGGAAACCGAGCAAAAGTTCCATTGCGCAGTTGCCCGCTCCCCTGCCCATTCCTGAAGCAGTTGCGTCAAGATAGGACACGCCGTAGGAAAGCGCTTCTATTGTGTTTGCAAAAGCTAAATTCTGGTTGTTATGAGCGTGGAAGCCTATGGATTTGCCGAATTTCTCGCCTGCTTCAAGATATTTTTTAGCGTACATAGCCGCCGTTTCGGGATAGAGCGAGCCGTAGGAATCAACAAGGTAAATTACATCAACGCTTGTATTGCCGAGCATTTCAAGCGCCTCGTCAATCTGCTCGCTGTTTGCCTGACTGACAGCCATTATATTACAGCTTGTTTCATATCCTAAATTGTGGAAGTATTCTATCATTTCAATTGCTGAGGGTATCTGATGAATGTAGCACGCAACACGCACCATATCTATAACAGAATCTTTTTTCGGTATAAAGTCCGTTTTAAAATCGCATCTGCCTACATCTGCCATAACGGCGATTTTCATATCCGAAACATTATCGCCAACTATTTTTCTGATGTCTTCTTCCGAGCAGAATTTCCACTTGCCGAATTTTTCGGGGTCAAAGAGATTTTTGGAAGCACGATAGCCAAATTCCATATAGTCAACGCCGCTCTTGACATTAGTTTTATAAAGTTCTGTTACAAATTCATCGGTAAATTCAAAATTGTTGCACAGACCGCCGTCTCTAATGGTTGCGTCAAGCACCTTGATGTCGTCACGCACGGTCATCATATTGCCTTTTCTCGGCGCCATATTTATCTCTCCTTTTTACTTTAGTGCTTTAAAGTCTAATCACTTTAAAGCAGATTAGTGCTATTATAACAGAGGGATATGGGTTTGTCAACAATAAAAATCATATTAAATAAAAAAAGCGTTTCAGACCTATTAAGCCTGGAACGCTTTAATGTTTATGTTATTTTATAACTCTTACTCTGATTACGCCGCCGATTTTTTTGATATCCTCAACAACAGTTTCAGATACTTCTGAATCAACATCAATAATGCTGTAAGCGTATTCTCCCTTGTTCTTATCAAGGAAGTTTGCAATATTAACTCCGTCTTTACTGATTGTGTCTGTAATTGTAGCAATCATATTAGGCTGGTTGATATGAATTACAGTAATTCTTGCAACGCCGCTCTTGTCTGCTGAAACAGCGGGAAGATTAACTGAGTTTTTGATGTTTCCGTTTTCAAGGAAATCAATAAGCTCCATAGCGCCCATAGATGCGCAGTTTTCTTCACTTTCGGGAGTTGATGCGCCGAGGTGAGGAAGAGTGATAACACCGTCCATACCGATAAGCTCAGCAGTCGGGAAGTCGGTTACATAAGCAGCCATTCTGCCTTCCTCAAGAGCAGAAATAATATCGGGAACATTTGCAAGGTCGCCTCTTGCAAGGTTGATAACTCTTACGCTGTCCTTCATTTTTGCGATATTCTCTTCACGAATCATTTCCTTTGTATCGGGAGTGAGCGGAACATGAACAGTGATATAATCTGCAACGGGGAAAATCTTATCAAGGTCATTAATTACCTGAACATGCTTATCGAGCATTTCAGCTGCTTCTTCTGAAAGGAACGGGTCATAACCAACAACATCCATTCCGAGAGCAACAGCTGCATTTGCAACAAGTCTGCCGATTGCGCCGAGACCGATGACAGCAAGTGTTTTACCCTTGATTTCGGGGCCTGCGAATGCTGATTTGCCCTTTTCAACGCTCTTGCCTACATTTTCATCATTCTTGATTGTTTTGCACCATTCGATTGCTTTTGTAATCTTACGGCTTGAAAGAAGCATTCCGCAGATTACAAGCTCTTTAACAGCGTTTGCGTTTGCACCTGGGGTATTGAAAACAACGATACCCTGAGCTGCGCACTTATCAATCGGAATATTGTTTACGCCTGCGCCTGCTCTTGCGATTGCAAGAAGTGATTCGGGCATTTCCATATCGTGCATTGCGGCTGAACGAACCATAATTGCATCGGGATTTTCAATATCGTCGCCGTAAGTATACTTAGTTGTATCAAATTTTGAAAGACCCACGGGGGAAATCTTATTTAATGTTTTAATATTATACATTATTTATTCTCCTCTTCGAATTTCTTCATAAACTCAACGAGTTTTTCAACGCCCTCAATCGGCATTGCATTATAGATAGAAGCACGCATACCGCCTACTGTTCTGTGACCTTTAAGGTTTACAAAACCTGCCTCTGTTGCCTCTTTGATGAATTTAGCGTTAAGTTCATCGCTGTCTGTAACGAAAGGAACATTCATAAGTGAACGGTCCTCAGGAACAACTGTGCCCTTGAACATTTCGCTTGAGTCAAGGAAATCGTAAAGAATCTTTGCCTTTTTCTCATTATGAGCCTTCATAGCCTCAAGTGAGCCGAACTCCTCTTTAATCCACTCAAGAACAAGCTTGCATATGTAAATTGTCCAGCACGGAGGAGTGTTGTAAAGAGAATCAGCGTCTGCCTGAACTTTATAATCCATCATAACGGGGCAGATGTCTCTTGCGTTGCCGAGAAGGTCTTCGCGAACGATAACAACAACAAGACCTGCGGGAGCAACATTCTTCTGAGCGCCGAAATAAACAACGCCGAATTTTGAAATATCAAGAGGCTCTGAAAGAGCGCAGGAAGAAACATCGGCAATAAGAACCTTGTCACCTACCGGAGGAAGCTCCTGATATTTTGTGCCGTAAATTGTGTTGTTCATACAGATATAAACATAGTCTGCATCTTCTCTGAAATCCTCAGGCTTTGTTTTGGGAATGTAGCTGAAAGTTTTATCAGCGGAAGAAGCAACAGCCTTAACATCGCCGTATTTCTGAGCTTCCTGATAAGCTTTTTTAGCCCACTGACCTGTGATAATATAATCAGCCTTGCCGCTGCCGTTCATAAAGTTGAGCGGAATAGCTGAGAACTGAGCGGAAGCGCCGCCCTGAAGGAAAAGAACCTTATAGTTATCAGGAATGTTATAAAGCTCTCTCATAAGCTTTTCAGCGTCTTTGATAATGTCATCAAAAACCTTTGAGCGGTGGCTCATTTCCATTACTGACTGGCCTGAACCGTGATAATCAAGAATCTCCGCACCCGCCTTTTCAAGAACGGAAACGGGAAGTGTTGACGGACCTGCACTGAAATTATAAACTCGTGCCATAAAAATATCCTCTCTTTCAATATTCAAAATGAATTTTTTTACAAAATAAAAAGAATGTGACTTCTATTATAAAGATGTTTAACTTTTTGTCAATGGTTTGCGTAAAACTTTGTAATAAATTACAATAGTTTGATAATATTTTAACAATATTATTCAATTTACCGACCTTAAGAAAATAAAAATACCGCCGAATGATTTTAATCATCCGGCGGTTTGAAGCTCTGTATAAATTATATTCGGCAAATATGCTCTTATGCGCTTATTTGGGCTGCTGCTGTGAAAGCGCATTTTGAAGCATACTTGTTTTCTTTTTTCTGGGCTTAAATGCGGGCGGGTTTTCGAGTTTCTTAGTCCAGCTGTTCTTTTTGCAGGTAATCTTATTAATCTCGTGAACGGGACCTGCCATATAATCAGTCATATATTTATCTGCAACAGCCATCATTTTCGGGTCGTTTTTCATTTCGCCGAGAATTGTTACGCCAATAACATCCTGAACCTCATTTGTGCCGTCCTCATAAATTTCTGAAAGCATTTTGAAAAGCTTTTTCTGCTCTGCTTCAGTTCCGTTTTTAATAACATCAATAATTTTCGGAGTTCCGATTTCCTTAAAGAATGTTTCGGGCAAAAATTCGCCGTAATCGGAAATGTTCTGCTTTATAGCGTCCTTATATTCGGGATAAAGCGCACCGAAACGGTTTGCAAGAGAATCCGTATCATAGCTGATAACGCCGTTTTTAGCTTTTGATCTTGAAACGGCTTTGGGCATCTTGATTTTTTCAAGGTCCATCTTTTTTCTTGAAGCGAAAAGAGAAGTCAGCTCATCTGAAATTTCGTTTGCGCATGAACGGCAGTCCTTCTCATTAACAACATCAAGCTCGAAAAGAGTTTTTGAAATGGTTTCAAAATTAGTTTCTTCACCGTTATCCTCATAAGCGCACTCAAGTGAGAGTATATTTGTTTCCCCGTCGTGGCTTACTCTGAAAAGCCCCTTATCGCTCTTATATGCAAAAGTTGAATCAGCTGATTTGATTTTTGAAAAACCGAGCTCCTTGACAGAGTTTTCAAGGCCTTTTTCTATTAGTCTGTAAGCTTCTGTAAGTTCCATTTTATCGCTCCTGTTTTAACAGTATTATTTTATTGCGCTGTGAGCGCAAGTGCCTATTTAATTATTACAATGTAGTATTATAACATCTGTTTTGCCGTTTGTCACTAAAAAATTATAATCAATATATTATTTATCAGTAAATTTTTGAATTATTATCTGTTGAATTAATTACTTTTATATGATAAAATATGTTGAATATGGCAAGAGGCGGATATTTATGGATAAAATACTTCTTGAAATAAAGGGCACACAGCGCTACGGCAGAGAGGCAGATGTTCTTGAACTTACAACTTACGGCACTCTCAGAGATGACGGCGCCGCCTACATCATAAGATACAAGGAAGAACAGGAGCCGCCGCACAAGCCCGTAACCGTTACCGTAAGGGTGCAGAAAGATGAAAGCTGTGTTGAAATGACAAGGCTCGGAAACGGACACAGCAGTCTTTTTATTGAAAAATCAAAACGAAATCTTTGCCGTTACGGCACTGAATTCGGCGATATGCTTATGGGCGTTTACGGCAGAGATATAGAGGCTGATATGGAAAACGGCTGTTTCAATTTTGAATATGATATTGATTTTAACGGCTCCGTTGCCTCACACAACACTGTAAAAATGCAATTTACTAAGGCTAAACATACAAACAACTGATAGGAGAACACACAAAATGTCTTTGATAGTTAAACAGACACAAAAAGAACTCAGAACACGCATAATAGACGCACTCGGCAGAGCGGTTGCAAACGGCGAGCTTCCCGGCGAGATTATTCCCGATTTCAATATTGAAAAGCCAGCTAACAGCGCAAACGGTGATTTTTCCGCAAATGTTGCGCTTGCAGGAGCTAAGGCGTTCAAAAAAGCGCCGAGAGTAATTGCCGAATGTATTAAAAATAATCTTTACCTTGACGGCACTCTTTTTGACAGAGTTGAAATAGCAGGACCAGGATTTCTTAATTTTTATCTTTCAGACAGATACTATTCTGAAATTGTAAAAGATGTTATGAACAAGGGCGAAGATTACGGAAAATCCGATTTCGGCAAGGGTAAAAAGATACTTGTTGAATTTGTTTCAGCAAACCCGACAGGCCCTATGCACATCGGTAACGCAAGAGGCGGCGCAATCGGCGACTGCCTTTCATCAGTTCTTGAATGGGCAGGATATGAAGTTAACAGAGAGTTTTATGTTAATGACGCAGGAAACCAGATAGAAAAATTTGCAACTTCTCTTGAAGTTCGCTATCTTCAGCTTTACAAAGACGGCGTTGAAATACCCGAGGACGCTTATCATGGTGCAGACATCACAGAGCACGCTAAAAATTTTGCAGAAGAATACGGCGACAAGTATGTTGAAGCCTCATCAGAGGACAGAAGAAAAGCGCTTGTTGATTTTGCTCTTCCGAAAAATATTGCAGGGCTTGAAAGAGACCTTCTTTCATACCGTATTAAATATGACAGATGGTTTAAGGAGAGCACTCTTCACGCAGACGGCTCTGTAAAAGAAATTATAGAAAAATTCAAGGAGCTCGGCGTTACTTACGAGCAGGACGGTGCTCTTTGGTTTAAAGCATCGGAATTCGGCAACGATAAGGATGTTGTTCTTATCAGAGCAAACGGAATACCGACATATATCGTACCCGATATTGCATATCATTATAACAAGCTTGTAACAAGAGGTTATGACAAAGCGGTTGATGTGCTTGGAGCAGACCACCACGGCTATGTACCGAGAATGAAAGCGGCGCTTTCCGCTCTCGGAATTGACGCAGACAGACTTGACTGTGTAATTATGCAGATGGTTCGCCTTGTTAGAAACGGGGAGACAATAAAACTTTCAAAGCGTTCGGGCAAAGCTATAACGCTCACTACCCTGCTTGAGGAAATTCCGATTGACGCGGCAAGATTTTTCTTCAATCTCAGAGAGCCAAACTCTCACTTTGATTTCGACCTTGACCTTGCGGCTCAGGAAACAAGCCAAAACCCTGTTTATTATGTTCAGTATGCGCATGCAAGAATATGCTCCATACTTAAAAAGGCGCAGGATGAGGGTGCAACCCTGCGCACTCCTACAAGCGAAGAACTTGATATGCTTACATCAGACGAAGAGAGAGAGCTTATCCGCCATCTTTCAACGCTTACAGATGAAATTGTTGCAGCCGCAAAAGCATATGACCCTGCTAAAATTACTCATTTTGTAATTGAGCTTGCAACACTTTTCCACAAATTCTACAACGCCCGCCGTGTTATGGTTGAGGACGAGGGACTTATGCAGGCAAGACTTTATCTTTGCCTTGCTGTTAAAGAAACAATCAAAAATATTTTAACAATGCTTAAAATCTCTGCACCCGAAACTATGTAGAGGAGAATTTATATGCCATCCTTAAAAAGCAAAGCGCTTCACGCAATAGGCAACTCGGTTTTCAAATATATTTATAAAGACCCCGAGCGCAATATGCTGAAGCTTGTAAAAATCGGCAAAAGAGTTGCGGGAAAAATGTATCCCGAAAGCACTTTTACAAAACCGATTGAAATAATTTCAGATAAAAATAATGTCTGGCACGAATTCCTTTTCAGAGGAATGAAAGAGGTTGACCGTGATTTTCTGCGCCGTGCTGTTTTGACTTTCGGCATAGACCTCGGTCTTATCGGCACATCAACGCTCAGAAAAAAGCGTGATGAGCTTCACTGCAATATTCCGTGGGTAGTTTTGCTTGACCCCACTTCTGCCTGCAACCTTAAATGCAAGGGCTGTTGGGCGGCGGAATACGGCTACAAATCAAGCCTTACGCTTGACGAAATGAGAAAAATAATCGGCGAGAGCAAAGCCCTCGGCACTCATTTCTTTATGTTCACGGGCGGCGAGCCTCTTATCAGAAAAAAAGATATAATTCAGCTTGCTCTTGAAAATCAGGACTGTATTTTCCTTGCCTTTACAAACGGAACGCTTGTTGACGAAGATTTCTGCAAAGATTTGCTCAGATGCGGAAACTTTGGTCTTGCGCTTTCGATAGAGGGAACGGAAGAGACAAATGACGACCGCAGAGGAGACGGCGCTTATAAAGCAACTATGGACGCAATGGCTCTGCTCAAAAAGCACGGCTGTCTTTTCGGCACATCTGTTTGCTACACAAGCAAAAACTACGAAGCAGTTACTTCTGACGAGTTTTACGACAAGATGATAGAAGCAGGCGCAAGATATATGTGGTATTTCCACTATATGCCCGTCGGCACAAATGCTGACACTGAGCTTCTTTTAACTCCCGAACAGAGAGAGCATGTTTACAGAACCATAAGAGCAAAAAGAGACTTCAAAACAGGCAAACCGATATTCACAGTTGATTTTCAGAATGACGCAGAATTCGTAGGCGGATGTATTGCAGGCGGAAGAAACTATTTCCATGTTAATTCCGAGGGCGATGTTGAGCCGTGCGTATTCATTCACTATTCCGATTCAAATATTAAGGAAAAATCAATCATTGAATGTCTCAATTCACCGCTTTTCAAGGAATACTACAAGGGCCAGCCGTTCAACAGAAATATGCTGCGCCCCTGCCCCATGCTTGAAAATCCGCAGGCATTGAGAAAAATGGTTGCACGAAGCGGCGCTAAATCGACAAATTTAATTTGCGAGGAAAGCGCAGACGCCCTTTGTTCAAAATGCGACGCCTATGCGAAAAACTGGGCGCCTAAAGCAAAGGAAATTTGGGAAGAAAAAGAGCGTTTTAAACCCTTTACCCAGTATTACAGAGATACTCCCGAGGGCAAAAAGAATTACAACCCCGAGGATTTCTAAATTTTACAGACAAAAAGAGCTTTTGCTGAAACAGCAAAAGCTCTTTTCTTATTTATATTTATTCGCAGTAAACAGGGCTTGTTACGGCTAAAATCTTGTTAACGCCGTCTACATTTCCCCAAAGTTCTGCTCTGTACCACCTGCCGCGCTCGATTTTAAGTCTTTCGTGGCGTGTGTCGCATCTTGTTTCAAGCACGGTTTTACCGCCGTTTGACACAATCTTTATTGTTTTATACTCAACATTTTCCTTGCCTGCATCTTTTTCTCTTGAATGTAAATCTGTAAAGAAGCTGAAAGTTACAGTACCTTTCGGAATAGTTGAGCCAAGGCCGTAGGTCTTGCCCATTCTGTGAACTCTGAAAATGAATTTTGCGCCTGTTGAAACAACCGTCTTTCCGAGCCTTATTGCCTTTACTGCGCCCTGCGGCGTTGCAAGTCCGTTGTCAAAATGAAGATATGTACAACCGTAATGCTTGTTAGGGTCGGACGGTCTGTGCCAGTCTCTGCCGTATGTAGCGGCAATATGATAACCCTCATCAAGAAGTGATGTCCACAAATTGAGCGCCCTGTCATTTTCATAATTTTCGGGAGAAAAAGCGTCGTGCCAAATCTCGATATAATCAATATTTCTGTAATTCCTTACATTGAACTGCCATCTACCGCCCGTACACATAGGAGAGCCAAGCTGATACGGATGAGCCATTCCGACAATACCGCCTGCCGCTTTTACCTCTTTTATTTTCTCATCTATATTTTGCGGCGTTGCGTCTCTCCAGTCAACAAATGAATTTGCGCCGAGAACAAGCATATGGCCGAAATATGTTGTCCACTCAATTCCGTGCACAACGGGGCATATACTCTCGTCAATCTCCTCAAGAGCACTGAAAGTGTTATGGTCTGTAACAGCGATAAGAGAAAGATGGTCCTCCGCTGCCGCCTGCTGCAGCTGCTTAGGCTCAAAGCCGCCGTCCGAATGAACTGTATGACAATGTAATTCTGTTGGCAAATAACTCATCACTGCACCTCCGAACTGATTTTAATTTCATAATCAACATCGCAAACACAGCAATGCACATTTAATACTATACGCCATTTTCCGCTTTCGGGGGCGCCTTTTGTAAATCCCGGAGTACAGTTTTCGGCTGAAATTTCTATTTTCTGGCTGTTTGGCTGTCTGTGAGCCGCGCCTCTGTATTTACCGTTTTCGTCAAGCGAAAGGGTGATAAGGTTTTTAACGGGCAGATAATCCTCCGCCTTTTCATTGTTATTGCCGAGATAATTTTCAAGCTCTCGCCTGATAAGCTCAAGCGATTTCTGACGGTCCTCAAGCTCCTTTGGAGAATATGCATATTCTATAACGAGCTTTTTAGTTCCCTCAGGCACTTCAAAATCAAACGCAATATTTGTTTTGTCGTCATCGGGAGTTACCTTCCCTTTTTTCTCAAAAATAATCATTTTATTCCCTCCGCACTTTCTATTATACTAAAAAAACAAATAGATTGCAACGATTGAAGAATTAACATATTAATGCTATAATGCGTTTGAGGGGTGAATATTATGAAACTTAACAACTGGATGAAAGATATAGACTCGGCAAAAGACCTGTTTGCAATCAACATTCCCGGCACTCACGACTGCGTGACGAAATATGTACAGCTTTCTCATATTTCAAAAACACAGGATTTAACTATTTCCGAACAGCTTGAAATCGGTGTAAGGGCGCTTGATATAAGAGTGGCAAGCAAGGGAGAGCGTCTTAAAATGGTGCACGGAATTGCAAAAGCATTCAACACGCCTAATAAATTAGGCAGACAGATGGATCTTGAGGATGTGCTTTTACAGTGCTATTCTTTTTTAAAGCAAAATCCCACAGAAACAATAATTTTCCAATTCAAAAATGACAGCAATAAGGAAAACGAAAAGTGTTTTAACAATCTCTTCAATACATATTTAAAAGGAAACGAAAATAAATGGTTTCTTGAAAACAGAGTCCCCGCTCTCGGCGAGGTCAGAGGAAAAATATATCTAATACGCCGCTGTAAAATGGAAAACAGACCCGAATACACAAGCAAAAACACGGGACTTGATTTTTCACGCTGGGTTGAGCAAGATACCGCTGTGCCAGAACCTCTCACCCTTGAAACAAAGGGAGACCACAATGCCGTATTCATTATTCAGGACAGATTTAAATACAAACCTGAAGAAAGATGGAGCGAGTGTCTCAAACCGTTTCTTGACAAGGCTACACCTTTTGACGGCACTTATATAATCAACTATACCTCAACGGCGGGTGGTTTCAAAGGTCCTAAAAGAAATTCTCAATATTTAAATCCACTTGTAATGAAATATCCGTTCAACTCGAAAAACTATTACGGCACAGTATATTTTGACTTTCCAACCCCCGAACTTATGATGAAAATTATTAACTTAAACTTTGAATAAATGCAAAAACGCAGGCGCACTTGGTATTCAGTACGCCTGCGTTATTTTACTGCGTATTAAATTAAATCTAACTCCTTTAGATTCTCAAAAATCAATTTTGCGGAGTCTTTGACAAAACTTTCAACAGTTTTAGGCTTTGTATAAACATAATCCATTTTAACAGGTTTGTTAATACTATAGTAAGACACAATATTTTTCATTTGTTTTGAAATTTCATTGTCTTTATAAAATTCTGCATAGTTCTCATTAAAATCAGAATATGTTTTGAACAATTCAAACGAAGCGGATTTGTTTTTATCAAAATATTCAAAATCAAGATTATGCCACTCAGAGGTTATCTGTATAAACTCTGCGCTTCCTCTTTTAACGGATTTAAAATCATCTACGATTTTTTCACTCACATTATTAACCCATAAGCAATCTGTGAGTAAATGAACATAGTAGCCAACCCAAAAAGATTTTGCTTTGAAGTCACTTTCGTCTTTTATAAACTCATCATATATAGATTTATAGTCGCAATTGCCTTTATAATTTCCGCAATGAGTTCTGTGAGTAACTTCGCTTGAGGGATAATATCCGTCTTGTGTTCTTATACCGCAGTCAGGCGCAATATTCCCTATAATAAAATACTTTTTATCAACATTAATTTTGCTGATTAAAAAATCTGCTATTCTGAAATGAATCGCCCATGAAGCCATTATTCAAAACTCCCTGTTATTATCATACGCATAAGGTTTTGTGTATTTAAGTCCCCATACTTCTCTTTCACGGTAACGGCGCAGAGAGTCAATGTCTATTTCTGCAATTCCTATTTGCTCAGACTCATCAAGTTCAAGCAAAAGCATATCTCTGTATCCGCCGTTTTCATAGTAAGCCATACCGTCAAAAACCATTGAACCACCCATACCGCTGCCAGCATAATTAGCCATAGCTATTGCCGTCATATTTTCAAACGCCCGGGCTTTAAGCTGTGATTTTCTGTTATCATCCATAGGGCAGCAATTCGGTACGAGTATAAGTTCCGCGCCTTTTGAAGCAAGAGTTCTTGCACTTTCGGGAAATTCCCTGTCAAAGCAAATCATAACGCCTGTTTTAATTATTCCTTTTGAAGTATGCAAATCGCTTACATAAAAATGTTTGCCCGATTGGCATAACTGCTCCATAGAGAAATCACAGGTGTGCACTTTTGAATAATTCTGCACTATTTCGCCGTTTATATCAATAAGTGCTGATGAATTATACGGCTTTGCCTCTCCCTTTTTCAGATAAGTAATTAATATCGTCGTTTCCAGTTCTTTTGCACACTTGCAAAACGACTTGATAAATTCAGAGTTTTCGTCAATCGCCAAAGAATACCAATACTTTATATCCTCTTCATGCCCCTGTTTTTCAGGAAAGTCAAAAGCGTTTTCAAACGGAGGCATATAACCAATGCTCCACATTTCTGGAAACACAATTATATCCGTGCCCATTCCCTTTGCTTTTTTGCATTTTTCCAATCCGATTTCAAGCGCATCGTCTAAATCACTACAAATACTTTTAGACTGTATGACCGCAATTTTAAGTTTACTCATATTAAAACACTCAATTATTATTTTTTTGCTACAAAAAACAGTCTTGGAAATTTAAAAATTATTTCTCCGTTTTTCTGTATTTTATAATGTTTTACTATTTCATTATAAACATCATTTAAAAATTCTTCTTTATCCTGACCTTCAAGACTGTCTAGATAAGGTTTTAAACCTGTGCTTTTATACCATTCAATAATTTCTTGGTGACTATTCATTTTGTGGTAATATGTAGTTTGCCACATCTCAAAGTCACTTGATACTTCTGACAAAATATCATAATATTCACAGTCATCAAGTATATTAAAAATTCTTTTGAAGTTAAATTTTTCTTTCCAGCAATTTCTTGATGAAACTTCGTTAATAATTTTATGAATCGGCTCGTTAAACTGGACGGGAATCTGAACCGCCAAAACCCCTCCTGTTCTTAACAAAGACATCATCTTAGGCAATAATTCTTTATGATTTGGTATCCACTGTATACACGCATTTGAAAAAACTATATCATAATCATTATCTAAATCCCAAACATCATTTCGCGCATCAAATTCTGCAAAATGCAATTTAGGATAATTTGCTTTTGCCTTTTCAAGCATATTTTTGGAATAATCTACGCCTAAAATATCGGCATTTTGAAATCTCTCATACAGCACATTTGTACTGTTACCAGGTCCGCAACCTATGTCAATTACTTTTTTAGGATTGCTTAAATCTATCCTCTTAACTAAATCTATCGATGGTTGCGTTCTTTGCGTTTTAAATTTCAGATACTGAATTGAGTCCCAATCAGCCACTGTTATCACTCCTAACATTAATAATCCTAATCTACCAAATCAGCTATATCTTTCAAATTCTCAAAGCAATAATCTGCTTCCTCACAAAAGCCTTTATGCACATAAATAGTAGTCATTCCTGCTTTTCTGCCGCCGATTATATCCGCATATATACTGTCCCCCACCATATACATAGGCTCATTATTTTTATTATACGATTTTGCAATATCAAAAAGTTCTTTGCGAGGTTTGTCGTACCCCTCAACGGCTGAAATAACAAAGCCGTCAAAATATTTTTCTAAGCCGATTTTTTCAATAACCTCGTATAAATCGGGAAAATTGTTTGAAAGAATAATATTTTTGTGTCCCCTGCTTTTCATTTCTCGCAGGGTGCTCACAGTATCGGGAAAGAGATTATAATTTTCTCTCTTTTTTATAATTCCCCTGACCTTTTGCGTAGCAGTATGAGCGGTTTTTTCATCTATTCCGATTGACAGATAAGACCTGTAAATATGTTCATTCATAAAGTCCCACCAGCGCTCATTTTTAAAGGAGGTATAATCATTATCTGGAGTATGCCAAGTAAACCCCGTTGCCATACATTTTCTTATGTCAGTAAATATTACGCCGTTTTCATCATCCGTTTCATTAAGCGCTCTGAAAACGCTTGAACTCCACAAATGCTCAGACCATACCAGCGTGCCGTCAAAATCCCAGTAAATAATGCTCATAAATATTAATTTTCGTCCTTTTTTGTATCTGCAAAATTGCTTTATATGCAGTCTTTCATATTTAATAATAACATATCAAACAAACTAATTCTACTTGCAATAATAAATTGTCACAATCAATAATTGTGCTATAATAAAAGGCAGAAAACCTCAGGAGGGATAGCAATGTGGATTGCAATGGCTGTACTTTCCGCATTTTTTGCAGGAGTAACTGCAATACTTGCAAAATGCGGCATACATAAAACCGACTCAGATTTTGCAACTGCTTTGCGCACGGTTGTTGTTCTTATATTTTCATGGGTTATGGTATTCATTGTAGGTTCTCAAAATACAATATACCAAATAGAGCCTAAATCCCTTTTGTTTTTAGTTCTTTCGGGACTTGCAACGGGTGCTTCCTGGCTGTGCTATTTTAAGGCTCTGTCTTTGGGCGATGTAAACAAGGTTGCTCCTATTGATAAATCAAGCACAATATTATCCGTTTTAATTGCCATTATTTGTTTTTCCGAAACAGACCATCTTGTTTTAAAATTAATCGGAACCGCTCTTATTGGCATTGGCACTTATCTTATGATAGAGAAAAAAAGCACGCAAGCCGAGCAAAAAGGAAACAGAAAATGGATAGTTTATGCCGTGTGCTCAGCTGTATTTGCCGCTCTTACATCAATACTCGCAAAAATAGGAATCACAGGCGTAGAATCAAATCTCGGCACAGCTATTCGCACTGTAGTAGTTCTTATTATGGCGTGGTTCATAGTCTTTATTAAGGGGAAACAACCTCAATTCAAAAGTCTTGATAAACGGGAATTGGTTTTCATAGTTTTATCGGGAATCGCAACGGGTGCATCCTGGCTTTGCTACTATTACGCAATTCAAAACGGCGTAGTCAGCGTAGTTGTACCTATTGACAAAATGAGTGTTCTTGTAACAGTGATATTCTCATTCCTGTTTTTGAAAGAAAAAATCAGTAAAAAGGCAGTTTTTGGTTTGACCGTTATGCTTCTCGGCACTCTCATTATGGCAATATGGTGCTGATTTTATCCCGTTGCGTAAACAATACACAACGGTTTTTACACATCAAAAATAACCGCTGATGATATGCTCATCAGCGGTATTTAATTTCTAAACACTTATCTAATCGTCTGCTCACAATTGTAAGTGCTCAAACTATTTACTTGCAAGACAAGTATAATTTCATCAGTCTTCAAGCAATTCGTTTTCACGCAGCATAGTTATGAATTTCTCTACATCCGCATTTGCTTTTTCGGGCGAAACATCATAGATTTCAAGCACTTTTTTTACAATTTCCTCTTTTGTAGTTTCTTCTTTAAGACAATCCCAGAAAAACGCGCCTGATTCGTTAAGCGTAATCATTCCGTTGAATTGAAGCGCATTTTCGCCTACGGGAACAACGATTTCTGAGCCGGCTATATTTCTTTTTGCAAAACCTTCTTTAATTTTCATAGTCTGCAGTCCTTTTCATTAATATCTTTATAAATGCATTATACCAATTTGCACAAAACCTTGCAAGCTATAACAAAAAAATAAGAAAATATAACAAATTTTACCTCGTTTTACTTGAAGATAAGAATTGTATTGGTTATAATAACAATGGTAATTTAAAATAATTATTAATTTGATAAAAAGGAGTAATAAAAATGGTTTATTCTCACGAAGTTGAACAGATGTGTACCGTTAAAAAAGGTCCGCATCACGGTCCTGCTCCGATTCCGGAAGAAGGAAATTGGGTAAAGTCTTATGAAATCAAAGACATCAGCGGTTTTTCACACGGTATCGGCTGGTGTGCTCCTCAGCAGGGCGCCTGCAAGCTCAGCCTCAATGTTAAAAACGGCATTGTTGAAGAGGCTCTTGTTGAAACAATCGGCTGCTCTGGTATGACTCACTCAGCTGCTATGGCTGCTGAAATCCTCCCCGGCAAAACTCTTCTTGAGTGCCTTAACACTGACCTTGTTTGCGACGCTATCAATGTTGCTATGAGAGAGCTTTTCAAACAGCTCGCTTACGGCCGTTCACAGAGCGCATTCTCAGAGGGCGGTCTTGTAGTAGGCGCTGCTCTTGAGGATCTTGGTAAAGGTCTTAGAAGCCAGGTAGGTACAATGTTCTCAACAAAGTTCAAGGGCGTTCGTTACATGGAAATGGCAGAGGGTTATGTTACCCGTATGGCTCTTGACGAAGAGGGCGAAGTTATCGGCTACGAATTCGTTAAAGTAGGCAAGATGCTTGAGGACATCCGTCACGGTATGTCTCCCGACGAAGCATACAAGGCAAACATCGGCAACTACGGTCGCTTTGCAAACGCTGCAAAGTACATTGACCCCCGTGAAGAGTAAGAGATAAGGAGGAACGTAAAATGGCTAATGATGTAAAATTCGAAGGCAAGGAAAGAAGAATTGCCAAAATTGAAAAATGTCTTGCAGAATACGGTCTTTCAAGTCTTGAAGAAGCAAGAGATTTGTGCCTTTCAAAGGGTATTGATGTAGACGCTATCGTTAAAGGCGTTCAGCCCATCGCATTTGAAAATGCAAGCTGGGCATATACACTCGGCGCTGCTGTTGCAATCAAGAGCGGCGTAAAGACAGCTTCAGAAGCTGCTGAAAAAATCGGTATCGGTCTCCAGGCTTTCTGTATCCCCGGTTCAGTAGCTGAGCAGAGAAATGTTGGTCTCGGCCACGGTAACCTTGGTGCTCGTCTCCTTTCAGAGGAAACAAAGTGCTTTGCATTCCTTGCAGGTCACGAAAGCTTTGCTGCTGCTGAAGGCGCAATCGGTATTGCCCGCACAGCTAACAAAGTTCGTAAAGAGCCCCTTAGAGTTATCCTTAACGGTCTTGGCAAAGATGCTGCTTATATCATTTCAAGAATCAACGGCTTTACCTATGTAAAGACCGATTATGATTTCTACACAGGCGAGCTTACAGTTGTTGAAACTAAGGCTTTCTCAGACGGCGAAAGAGCTGCTGTTAAGTGCTACGGCGCAAACGATGTTCTTGAAGGCGTTGCAATCATGAAGGCTGAGGGCGTTGATGTTTCTATCACAGGTAACTCAACTAACCCGACTCGTTTCCAGCACCTTGTTGCAGGCACTTACAAGAAGTGGGCTCTTGAAAACGGCAAGAAGTATTTCTCAGTTGCTTCAGGCGGCGGCACAGGCCGTACACTTCACCCCGACAACATGGCTGCAGGCCCGGCTTCTTACGGTCTTACAGACTCTATGGGTCGTATGCACGGTGACGCTCAGTTCGCAGGTTCTTCATCAGTTCCCGCACATGTTGAGATGATGGGTCTTATCGGTATGGGTAACAACCCGATGGTTGGTGCAACTGTTGCAACAGCTGTTGCAGTTGAAGAGGCTATGAAATAAGCCGAATTTCAGATATTGAAATTTTAAAAAAATAAAGAGCTTTGGTTTTTACCAAAGCTCTTTTGTTATGCTCACATATATAATGTATATAATATATTAATATTATTCATGTGCGTTTTTATACGCCTTTCTGATTTCTTCAGGCATATCTTCTTCATTCATAGCACTAACGCGGTCTTCATTTCCGTCTTTGATTGCCTGTTCGTAATACCAACATTTGAAATTAATCATATCAAGCGCCTTGTTCATACGCTGAATTTCCGCCTCAACGATTTTTTTCTGTTTCAAAAACAACTCTCTTCTCTGAGAATATGTTTCACTGCCTTTGACACACCATTCCATAAACTGCTTAATATCTTTTATTTCAAGTCCAGATTTTTTTAGACATTCAATAACACGCAAAGCCTCAAGCTCTTTTTCGCTGAATTTTCTGATCCCCGATTCCCTGTTCATATCAGGAAACAACCCCTCTTTATCATAATAGCGCAAAGTGGAAATAGGCAAATTAAACATTTTTGATACTTGACCGATTGTATACATAAAAATATTCCCCTGATTTATTTAAAAAGTATTGACCTAAAGTGAGGTTTAGGTGTTAAACTTATAATAACAAATAAAAATTAATGCGTCAAACATTTTGGGAGGTCTTAAAATGTCTAAAAACATTCTTGTAATCAGCACAAGCCTTAGAAGCAATAGTAATTCGGACATTTTAGCAAATTATTTTATGAAGGGCGCCAAATCGGCGGGCAACAATGTTGAGAAAATCTCACTCAAAGACAAAAATATTGCTTTTTGCAAAGGATGCCTTGCTTGTTTGCGAACTAAAAAATGCGTTATAAATGACGATGCAGTTGAAATTGCGGATAAAATGTGCGGTGCTGATGTAATCGTGTTTGCCACACCCATTTATTACTATGAAATGAGCGGTCAGATGAAAACCCTGCTTGACCGTGGAAATTCGCTTTTCACCCGTGATTACTTTTTCAGAGACATCTATATGCTTACAACAGCGGCAGAAGATGAAGATTATGTACCTGAAAAAGCAGTAAGCGGATTGAACGGTTGGATAGACTGCTTTGAAAAAGCAAGACTTGCAGGAACGGTGTTTGCAGGCGGCTTGAGTGATGCAGGAGATATAACAAATCATCCTATGCTTCAAAAAGCCTACGATATGGGAACAGAAGTATGATTATAAAAAGAAGACAAATCATTCTATTAGCGGGTTTATTGTCTGTATTCCTTATACTTGCAGGATGCGGCGAAAAAAGCAATGCCCCTAAAGATTCTACTGAGCAAAACTCTGCGGCTGAGACTTCATACACTCTCACGGAAGATAACAAAGAAAACAACTCCTCACAGACAGAAGAATACGAAAGCGAGGAAAATGCATTATCAAAAATGAAAGTTCAAGTTGGAAATCAAACATTTACGGCAACTTTAGAGGATAATGCCGCGGCAGAAGCATTTTTGGAAATGATGGAAGAAGCCCCTGTGGTAATTCAAATGAGCGATTATTCAGGATTTGAAAAAGTAGGCTCATTGGGAACAAACCTTCCCTCAAGCAACAGCCAAACTACCACTCACGAAGGTGACATTGTTTTATATAACTCAAACCAAATCGTTATATTTTACGGTTCAAACACTTGGAGTTATACACGACTTGGAAAAATTGATGACTTGACGGGCTGGAAAGAAGCGCTTGGAAACGGCGATGTAACAGTTACCTTTACTGTGTAATATATTTTAGAAAATAAGAGGTTGATAAATTAATGAATTTGGAAGAATTTTTAGACTATATGAACAGCAGGAAAACAGTAATAGGAAATTCCGATGTTCACAAATACATGAGTGTGCTTGCACAAGAGGCATTGAAGCTGACAGCAGAATTGAACAGTTCATACCACACGCACGAAGAAATACTCTCAATATTTGAAAAGCTGACGGGAAAGCCCATAGACGAATCTTTCAATATATTTCCGCCTTTTTATACGGACTGCGGAAAAAATCTTAAAATAGGCAAAAATGTATTCTTCAACAGCGGATGCAGGGTACAGGACCAGGGCGGCATTACGATTGGAGATGGCGTGCTCATTGGTCATAATGTTGTGCTCGCTACTTTAAACCATGCGTTTGAACCGTCACATAGGCAGGATATGAATCCCCAACCGATTAAAATAGGAAACAATGTTTGGATAGGCGCAAATTCAACAATTCTCCCCGGTGTTACGATTGGTGACGGAGCAATAATAGCGGCAGGCGCAGTTGTATCAAAGGATGTGCCTGAAAACGCAGTTGTAGGCGGCGTTCCGGCAAAAATTATAAAATATATTAAATAAAACCTAAAATCAATAGAGAATGTATAAAAAATTATTTCGGCAAAAGAACCACACCTGAATTTCAGGCGTGGTTCTTTCTATTTATAAATAATTTAATAAAATTTTACCATTGATTATTATGTGATTTTAATATTGTTAACACGCCGTTTGTGCAACTCTTACTAAAACCAGCAAATTGTATTAGCTATATTGCTAAAATGTTTTAACAAATCAATAAAAAATTATAACTATTGAATAAAAAATTGCATTCTAAACGCCCACCTCAATGTTTATAATTGAGATGTCAACAAAAATTCAATCCAAAAATTGAAGGAGGAATTTCTTATGAAAATGAAAAAATGGTTAGCCCTTGTCCTTGCAGTTGTTCTTGCTTTAGGACTTGTAGCTTGCAGCAACGGCGGCGGTGATTCAAAAACACCGGCAAGCAGCGAAGGAGAAATCTCAGTTTTCTATTACACATTCAGTGACACATATATTTCAAGTGTTAGAACGGCAGTAGAAAAGCTCCTTGAAGGCAAAAACTTCAACAGCTACGACGGCAACGGAAACCAGACAACACAGACAGAGCAGGTTACAACAGCTATTGCTAAAGGCTCAAAGATGCTTGTAGTAAATGTTGTTGACACAGGCTCAAACGACGCAGCTCAGAATATTGTTGACCAGGCAAAGGCTGCAAACATTCCGGTTATTTTCTTCAACCGCTCAGTTGACGAATCAGTAATCAACAGCTATGACAAATGCGCATTCATCGGTACGGACTACGAGATGGCAGGTCATATGCAGGGCGAAATGATCGGTCAGTATGTTCTTGACAACTACGACGCAGTAGACCTTAACGGCGACGGCAAAATCAGCTATATAATGTTTAAGGGTCAGGAAGGCAACATGGAAGCTATCGCTCGTACACAGTACGGCGTAGAAGACTGCAACAAGGTTCTTACCGCAGCAGGCAAACCTGAAATCGAATTCTACGATCCTGCAAACACAAAGGGTTACCTTGTAGACCAGAACGGACTTTGGTCATCAGCAGCAGCAACCGATTACATGAACACAGTTCTTGCTAAACACAGTGAAGCAAACAACAACATGGTTGAACTTGTTATCGCAAATAATGACGACATGGCACTTGGCGCAATTTCAGCATTACAGGCAGCAGGCTACAACAACGGCACAGGAACAACAATTCCCGTATTCGGTGTTGACGCAACAGACGCTGCTAAGGAAGCAATTGCTAACAAGCAGATGGTAGGTACCATCAAGCAGGATGCTGAAGGTATGGCAAACACAATTGTAACAATGGCTAATAACTTTATGGAAGGCAAAGATAAGTTTGACGGCATTGCAACAGAAAATGTAGTAGGCACATGGCGTGTAAACATTCCTTACGGAACATATACAGGAGAATAATTTAAAACAGTAAATTATTAAACCTATAAGTTGTTAAAGCAGCCACGCCGCAGGGTGTGGCTGCTACTCAGTTAAAATGTAAGACAGGAGACAGGTTAAATGAGTGAAACAAAAAATACTTATGAAAACACCGCAACCAAAAACGAAGCACCTGTTTTGCTGAGAATGGAAAATATAGACAAATCATTTCCCGGCGTAAAAGCGCTTGACGGAGTTTCGCTTACTGTTAAGGCAGGCACAGTACACGCTCTTATGGGCGAGAACGGTGCAGGAAAGTCGACCTTAATGAAATGTTTGTTCGGAGTATATAATAAAGACGGCGGAAACATCTATCTTGAAGGCGAAGAAATCAACTTCAAAAACTCCAAAGAGGCTCTTGAGCATGGAGTTGCAATGGTTCACCAAGAGTTGAACCAGGCATTAAAGCGCAATGTAATGGATAATATGTGGCTGGGAAGATTTCCTACCGTTTCAAAGTTCATTCCGTTAACAAGCGAAAAGAAGATGTACGACGCAACTAAAAAGGTTTTCGATGAACTTGAAATAAATGTAGACCCGAAAACCGTAATGAGTAAAATGCCTGTATCTCAGCGACAAATGGTAGAAATTGCCAAAGCGGTATCGTACAATTCAAAGGTAATCGTTTTTGACGAGCCCACCTCATCCCTTACAGAGGAAGAGGTTGAGCATCTCTTTAAAATCATAAATATGCTTCGCAGCAGAGGCTGCGGAATAATTTATATTTCGCATAAAATGAATGAGATACTTCGTATTTCAGACGAAGTAACTATAATGCGTGACGGCAAATGGATTGCAACGAAAAACGCAAAAGATTTAACAACGGACGAAATCATCAAATTGATGGTTGGCAGAGAATTAACTGAACGCTATCCCCCGAAAACAAATAAAATCGGAGACATATTGCTTGAGGTTAACGATTTAACAGCCGAATACTCCAAATTAAAAGATGTTTCGTTTAACGCACGCCGCGGTGAAGTAATCGGCGTTGCAGGACTTGACGGCTCAGGAAGAACAGAGCTGCTTGAAAATATTTTCGGTATCGCAACAAGGCGAAGCGGTAAAATCACTCTTGACGGAAAACAAATTAAAAACAGAAATCCAAGAGAATCGATTAAAAACGGCTTTGCAATGCTTACCGAGGAACGACGGGCAACCGGTATTTTCGGAATATTGAATATTAGAGAAAATACAACCATTGCGAGTCTTAAAAAATACTCAATAGGTCCTTTCCTGAGCGATAGGAAAATGAAAAAGAGCACCGATTGGAGTATTGACGCAATGTCAATTAAAACTCCGTCACAGGAAACGAAAATCAGATCTTTGTCAGGCGGTAATCAGCAGAAGGTTATTTTGGGGCGCTGGCTTTTGACCGACCCAACGGTGTTATTGCTTGACGAGCCGACAAGAGGTATTGATGTCGGCGCTAAATATGAAATCTATCAGCTGATACTTGACCTTGCAAACAAGGGCAAGATAGTTATAATGGTATCCTCTGAAATGCCGGAGCTTCTCGGCGTTTGCGACAGAATACTTGTAATGTCGGGCGGACGGCTTGCAGGAGAGGTAAATGCAAAAGAGACCACTCAAGAGGAAATTATGACACTTGCCGCAAAATATGTTTAATGTATCGGAGGGAAAATAATGTCTGAAACAAAAACTTTAAAGAAAAATTCATTATCAGGCAAGATTAATGCGTTTAAGGCTATGTCCGGTGCAGATAAACGCAGAGTCTTGTCCGACTTGCTTTTAAATAATGCAATGTATATCATAATCTTGATTGCAATTATTTTCATTGCTTTCAAGGTTCCGCAATTCCTTTCTATGTCATCAATAGTAAATATCATATCTCTGACGGCTGCAAAGCTTCCTATCGCTCTCGGTATCGGCGGCGCAATCGTTCTTACGGGTACTGATATTTCAGCCGGCCGCTGCGTTGGTCTTACAGCGTGCGTTGCAGCGTCTCTTCTTCAGATGACTACATATCCGAATAAGATGTTCCCCAACCTGGATGTATTTCCTCTTTGGCTCGTACTTCTTATCGTAATAGCTATCGGCGCTGTTGTTGGTCTTGTAAACGGATTTTTCGTTGCTAAGTTTAAGCTTCATCCGTTTATCGTAACACTTTCCACACAGCTTATCGTTTTCGGTGCTGTGCTTATGTACCTTATGATAGGCACAAACAACGGTCAGACACTTTCAGGTCTTGATCCTTCATACACTGAATTTGTTCGCGGAACATTGTTCACAATCGGCGGCGTAGCAATCCCCAAGTATGTTCTTTATTCAGCTATTTTAACCGGTGTTATGTGGGTAATCTGGAACAAGACAAAGTTCGGTAAGAATATGTTTGCAGTTGGTTCAAACGAAGAATCCGCTCATGTATCCGGTGTAAATGTTTTCTGGACAATAGTTGCAGTTTTCGTTCTTGCAGGTGTTATGTACGGTATAACAGGTTTCTTTGAAGGCGCAAGAATTGCTTCCTGCTCAGCAAACACAGGTCTTAACTACGAATGCGATGCAATCGCAGCCTGCGTAATCGGCGGCGTATCATTTGTCGGCGGTACTGGTAAAATCAGCGGTATCGTAATCGGCGTACTTCTTCTTCAGATTATATTTGTTGGTCTTAACTTCCTTTCAGTAGACCAGAATATGCTCTACATCATCAAGGGTATGATTATCCTTGTTGCCTGCGCAATCGATATGCGTAAATATCTTGCTCGCAAGTAAATTTGACATTGCTCTAAGGAGGAACAAAAATGGAAAATAAAGAGAATGACAAGCTTAATGCGATGCCCACGCTTGAAACTACAAGAAAGCCGGGCGGTTTATACAGAAATATTAAAATGTCTGTAAAGACGGCTAATATTTTAGTAATAATAGGCTGTGTCGCCCTTCTTTTCACAATGTTCTTTCTTGTTCAGCACAACGGATTTACAATCAAGTTTGATACAGACGGCGGCTCATACGTAGAAAGCTGCAAGGTTATGCACTCAGAAGTGGTACCCGAACCTGAAACTCCTGTAAAAGAGGGATATACTTTTACAGGCTGGTACACAGACAGAGCCTGCACTCAAGAATGGGATATTGACTCTGACACGGTGTCTCAAAGCATGACCTTATATGCCGGCTGGGAACAAAAATCGCCGTAAATACACAACACAAAACTCTCTGTTTAAATATTAATAAAATATGCGCCCCTAAAAGCCATAAGCTTTTGAGGCGCATATTTTAATTAGCAAATCGAATATTTTAATATTAGCGGACTTGTGTTTTCTTGTTGCTTTTGATGTGCGAAAATGCTAAAATAATTTTATCAAACACTCATTTTTATGTATAAAATTTACATTGGGGGATTCAAAATGCGTTACACCGTTTTAGTTGCTGACGACGAATATAACCAGCGCAAAGCGTTAATTGAAAAGGTGGATTGGGCGTCTGCCGGCTTTGAAGTAATAGGCGAAGCCGAAAACGGTGTTGAGGCTATTGACCTTGTTGAAAAGCTTGAGCCCGACCTTATTATCACAGATATAAAAATGCCGCTTATAACGGGACTTGAACTTGCAAAGCGTGTCAGAGAAATCCGCCCTATTACTCAGATAGTTATTTTGAGCGGTTATGACAGTTTTGAATATGCTCAGGCGGCAATACAATATAACATCATCAGCTACCTGCTAAAGCCCATATCTTCTCAGGAACTTACCGAGGAATTGGTAAATATCAGGAGCAGGATGGACGAAAGGCTCAGCAAAATATTAGCACCCATTTCAGGCGATTTAAATGAAACGCTTAGAAAATTATCCCTGACGGAATTTCTGCTTCCTCTTATGCTTGGCAGTTCCGAGGAGATGCCGAGTGAAGCGAAACTAAATCAAAGAGCAACGGAATTAGGCTTGTTTAATGAAAACGAAAGACCGAAATTTTGTGTTATAATTCTGAAATTTAAAGACGAAAACGGGCACGGCTGCACAAGCAAAGAGCACATCAATTTTGTAAGCAACACTCTGTCCCCTTACTTTAGGACACAGAGCTTTTACGCATATGGCAGAATAGTATGCCTTGTAATTTTGGAAAACAACGATTTGGCTCAGGTTTTGGAATTACCGCTCAGAGAAATCGTTCAAGGCGCAAAAAGAGTATTAAACGAAGAATGCACCATAGGTGTCAGCAGATTGGTTGACTCCCTTTCCCTTTGCTCGGGAGCATATTTACAGGCAGTAACGGCAAGGCGCTACACCTCAGACGGCACAGGCGAAGTTCGTTTTATTGACGACCAAGAGCGTGACGGAGAGTTTGAGCTTGACAGAGTTGAAAAAAATGTTTTCAAGCTGGAACAACTGCTAAAAGTGGGTAAAAGCGAAGAATTAGAAGAATTTTTAAACAGCCTTTACCGCCAAAGCACTCCTGAAAATGCAGACTTGCTTGTAATGCAGATAGTTTCTACTATATACCGTGCCGTAAGCGCAGTATCTGACAAGGCGACTTTATCAGAACTCGTATCAAAAAATTCTATTTTCACACGAATGACCTCTTACAGCAGTGAAAGCGTAATGAGAAGTGAACTCATAGACCTTTGCGTATATGCAAAAAATGTAATTTCAAACTGCCAGAGGCGTGACAGTGAAATACTTTGCGACAGGGTATTACAAATCATAGACGAGGAATACGCAAACGAGGATTTGTCTTTGACAACAGTCAGCGAACGCCTTTGCGTAAGCCCTAATTATTTAAGCGCTCTTATAAAGAAAACTAAAAAGAAAAATTTTATAACTCTTGTAACAGAAAAACGAATGCAGGTTGCATACGATTTATTGTTATGTTCAACTATGAAAATACTTGAAATAGCCGAAAAATGCGGTTACAGCGACCAGCATTATTTCAGCTACTGCTTTAAAAAGTTTTACGGAGAATCACCCAACAAGATAAGAAGCGGCAGCAGAGGTAGTGAATAATGAAAAAATTACTTCCAAAAAGAGCAGTGCGATTATCCACAATAACCGTATGGATAATCGGCATAGCGGTAACTGTTGCAGTTGCAATATTTTTAACTCTTTTTTCTGCTTATTACAATCATTCCCTGCTGAGGTCGGCGGCTGTAAGTTCCGAACAGGTTGTTGAACAGTCTGCCGTTGCAGTAAACAACTACCTTGACTCAATGAAGGAAAAGCTTACAAAAATAAGCGACCAGATTGCACTCAGTAACAGTAAAGAGGAGTTTTCAGAAACAGTTAACTTGACCGTTCAGCTTCAAAGTGATATTTACGCCATAATGATTTATGACGAAAACGGAAATATCATTTTATGCCAAAACGAACATTCCGACATTCAGAAAGATAAATATGAAGATTTATCGTTTGACAAAGAGCTTTTTTCAAAATCAAACGAGTTTATATTGACCTCGCCTCATGTTCAGACTATTTTTGAAGGCGAATATCCCTGGGTTGTTACCCTTGCAAAAAAACAGGAAAGCGAAAAATTCGGCGGAACTATTTATATTGCCATAGATTTTAAATTTTCAGAAATAGCAAAATACATAGATAATGTGGGAATAGGTCCCCACGGGTATTGCTATATTATAGACGAAAGAGGAAACATTGTTTATCACCCGCAGCAGCAGCTTCTTTATTCGGGATTAAAAGATGAAGACAATGAAAAAATACGCACCTATTCAGACGGCGTATATAATGAAAATGACAAAATTTATACTATCGGAACCACGAACGATAATAACTGGCGCATAGTAGGTGTTCATTATACAGATGAACTTACTGCGGACCGAAAAACACAGATGTTTTTCGGTATAGCTATTGCCCTTTTGTGCTGTGTTGTAATAGTTATTTTGTTCCGTATGCTTTATTCAAACATAGTAAACAAACCTGTAAGAGAGCTTGTATCCGCTATGAAAACCTTTGAGGAGGAACCGGAAGCGTTTGAATACAAGCCAAATGTTCAAACAGTTCACGAAATTAAAGTTCTTTATGATTCTTTTGATGACCTTGCATACAGAACTAAGGAATTGATGGAACAGGTAAGGCGCGAAGAAGTTGTTTTGAGGAAAACGGAATTAAAAGCGCTTCAGGCACAGATAAATCCTCATTTTCTTTACAACACTCTTGATTCCATTCAATGGATGTGTGAAAACAAAAATAATGATGACGCAGTTAAAATGGTTGGCGCACTTGCGAAACTGTTTAGAATAAGCATAAGCCGCGGGCACGAATTAATCACCATAAAAGATGAAATTCAGCATGCGCAAAGCTACCTAATAATTCAAAGTTTCAGATACAGGAATCAGTTTTCTTATCATTTTGATGTTGAAGATGACCTTTTGGACTGCCTTTGCAATAAAATCACAATTCAGCCGTTAATTGAAAACGCAATATATCACGGAATAGACAGAATGGTGGACGAGGGCAAAATAAATATCACCGTAAAATCCTCTGATGACGGCGATATATTAATTACTGTTTCAGATAACGGCGTTGGAATGACAGCGGAGCAATGCAAAAAAATCCTTTCAAAGGACAGAAGCGACTCCGGCGGAATCGGCGTTAAAAATGTTGATGACAGACTGAAGATTTATTTCGGTGAAAAATACGGTTTAAGTATAGAATCAGAACTCGATGTGGGTACTACCGTAACGGTTAGAATACCTAAAATAAGAAAGGAATCTGAACATGAGGCATAAGCTTTGCGCGGCGGTATGTATTTTACTGAGCATTGTTCTTTTGGCTAGCCTTGCTGCGTGCAGTGAAAGCAATGTTGCCAAAAAAAAGAACATAGCGGTAATTGTTAAAAGCGAAGACTCCGAGTTTTGGAAAGCTGTTGAAACAGGAGTAAACGCCGCCGCAACAGAATATAATGTTTCCGTTACATTTGAGGGCCCTCAAAACGAAGAGGACTATATGACGCAAAACAAAATGATTGAAAGTGCAATCAACAGAAATGTTGACTCAATAATCATTTCCGCAATAGACTATAACAGGTGTTCAGACGCAATTTCAAGAGCCGCACAAAAAGGCATAAAAATAATTGCAATAGACAGCACAGTAAGTTCCCCAGCCGTAAATATGTTTGTGGGCACAGACAATTATTCGGCAGGTAAATCTGCGGGACAAGCTTGCGTTGAAAATTTTTCAAACGATGAAAAAATATGTATCGGAATTGTAAATTACAGCAAAGACACGGAAAACGGCCAAAGGCGTGAAGAAGGATTCAGAGAATACATAAGCGGTGTTGAAAACGCTGAAATTGTGGGTGTTGTAAACATTGACAGCAGCGTAGAAAGCGCCACCGTTGGTGCGTTAAAACTGCTCAACGAGAACCCCGAAATCAATGTTTTAGTAGGATTTAATGAATTTATGTCGCTCGGCATAGGTAACGCCATAAGCCAAAAAGGACTTTCAGACAGTGTTGTTGGAGTTGGATTTGACTCAAATGTAAATTCCATTGAAATGCTTGAATCGGGAGAAATGGACGCTCTTGTAGTTCAAAACCCCTTTGCAATAGGCTATCTTGGAATACAAAACGCCGTTGATTTAATAAACGGCAACACAAAAGAAACAACAGTTTATACCCCCATATCGTTAATAACAAAAGAGAATATGTTTGACGAGGAAAACCAAAAACTGCTGTTTAAATTTCAATAACAAACACTATTAAAATAAAAAACCTGCGGTAAAATAACCGCAGGCTTTTTTATTTCTATTAATTTATTTAATACAAATCAAATTTCACTTTCATCAAAATAATAAGATAAAAGCTTTTGTGTATATAGCTTATTTGCAAAAGCTATTATGGGGCTACGCACAAGATAACGCAGCTGTGCATTTGTTTTAGTACTATCCTGCGGTATAGGTTTTTGCGAAAAGACAGAATGAAGAACAGTTTCTGTTTCATTGCACATATAATCATATGCCGTTTTAATATCAAAAGTTTTTGTCTGTATCGCAATCATTTCGTTTATCTCTTCAATAGTGAAAACCTGTTTTCCTATATAAACAATTATGAGATAAGCGATGTGATGCTTTGAATATTTCTTTTTAACCGTTTGCGGAACTATTCCCTGCTTGACATAATTATTTACCATATACGGAGTTAATGTTTTTTTATCAGACTGAATTTCAAGCGGAGCAAAAATTGAATCAATATAATCTATAACCTGTTCAATATATAAATCAATATCCGGTAATTCATCGTATCTTGGAAGTTTAAATTTAAGAATGTTTGAATTTTCCATACTGCACCCTGTCTCTTATACACATCTCCGAGCC
>ERZ1027013.131-NODE-131-length-33671-cov-6.306491_pt1 | contig 33671 bp, 53 predicted proteins | sample MGYA00519446_ERZ1027013 | MGnify/ENA primary metagenome ERZ1027013 (study PRJEB26926, sample SAMN06164699) | human gut metagenome | biome: ENVO:00009003; feature: ENVO:2100002; material: ENVO:00002003 | host: Homo sapiens | place: USA | collected 2012 ... | reverse complement strand
GATCTACACTTATGCGATCGTCGGCAGCGTCAGATGTGTATAAGAGACAGACCTCGCCGACCCCGTATTTCGGCAATATCACATCCCCATTATTCCTTTTTGCCCATCCGAAGTTGTCAGATAAAAAGTCCGGTTGCGGAATTATTATCCGTCGCGTCATGGTCTTTCGACCCTCGATAACCGCCTGCGTCAGTCCGTATCGGTCGTTAAACATAATCTTCTTCATGGCTATTCTTGTTTTAGGTTGTTCAGTCTGTCGATCTCGGCGGCGATGATAGCACCTGCCTCGGCAAGCAAGTTCACCGCTTCTACATTTTTGGAAAGGCGCGCAGAAAATTCAACCAGATTCTCTGCGCGCGCAACCATGTTGCATGCCCCCTCCAACTTGCCGCGTGATGCAAATATTTTAGCGCGCTCCTCCGCAATCAGTTCGATTCCTGTTTTCATTTTTTCTTTTTTCATGGCTCAATCATTTTCGTCGTTATCATCATCGGGATAGCTCACATCCTCATAGTCCACACAGAAGCTGATGATGTCCCGCTCCTCGTCAAACATTCCTTCGTCCCGGCACTGCTCGTATTTCCGGCAGTTATAGCAATAACAGTCGTTTATCGGTCTGTTGATTTTCATCACTCATACGGGTTTGTGGGTAAATCGTGAACGCTGACGGCCAGCCCGGCGGGGATCAGACCGCGGTAGTCCAAGTGCAGGCGATGGAGTAAATCATACAATTTGTAAGGATCTGATATAGCGCATACCTCCGAGCTGCTGAGGGAAGAAGTTCGTATAAATGTTTTCCAGTCGTGGTCCCATAAAAACCAGTCTTTCCATTCGCAGGAATACATTCGTTTGTCTTCCTGTTCGAATACCCATCGAGCACTTTCCTGCTCCTCGACTATATTCGCCAGCTCAGAGATCGGGATAAACGGTTTTCCGTCGTTGTAACCCCGCTCGGTGATCTTCACAAACAGATCGGACATCGGACGAAGGATCGGGGATGCCATAACCAACTCTTCCGAATACTTCTCACCGGAAATCATTTCAACTTTTTCTTCCCCATTCCAGTCGCAACACGCTGCACTCTGCCACTCCCATACGGTGGTCATTCCGCGCTTTCTGTCTAATAATTTAAGCCCATACGGCAGATACCCCGCGATGTCGGTTAGTGTAAGTTCTCGTTTCATGCGTCTATGGTTATTTGCTCTGATTTTTTGTTAATGGTTAACTCTGTTATATCAAAATCAAGTATATATTCTACGCCATCTTCAAGGATGCACACACTAATGTCGCACGCCTCGCAGTCATTATCTACCGCCCAGTCGTAAAGTTCTTTCGGTGTCATATCTCTGTCTTATTCGTGAATCTCCCGCCAGCCGACAATCTCAAAGCGTGGGGAGATTGCTAATTCATTCTCGCAATCCCACCACCCGGAAGGTTCGCGTCTACCTATCGTATAATACGGCTCATTGGGGCGACCCACCGCTATATACTTCACAATCACATTGCCCTTAGGCATATCTTTTACGAATGGATTGTGCCAGCGCGTCAGCTCTGCGTGCTGGGATTCCGCGCCCGCAATAAACGCCCTTTTTATCTGTTCCTTGAAAGGGATATGTTCCTCCGGTTTGTCCCAGCGGTTAAATATTTGGTCAGCCCAATGCCCATACTTCTCTGCCCTTTCCTCAATCGTTTTCATTCTCATTCAGTTTTTGGATGAAATTTCTTCGGTGGTACTCGTAATCCGGTTCGAACTCTCCGTCCTCGCCGTTCTCGAACCACATATCGTCGAATGCACTGATCGCTTTCTTCTGCATCCGCTCCTCGGCCTCCTGCTCGGCGAGGTCGGCCGTGTGGGTCATTGCAGTCCGAATCTGCCATTTCGCGTGGTCCGCCAACTCTGCCGTGAGATTATTGATGCACCCGTCGATAAATTCTTTTGCTTTTTCGCTTTTCATGGCTAAATATTGTATTTAGTGTAACGCCCACGTCTTGTGCATGGTGGCGATCAGGTCTATATATCCTTTGTATTCCTCCATCTGCTCGGTGCTATAGCCTTTGGCCTCGCCAATTTTTCGGAAATGCTTCTGCCACTCGGAAATGGTGTAGCGTTTGCATCCTATTTGAATAACATCCTCACCCCAATAGGATACTGCATGGCGAGATGCGCTGATAAATAGCGATTTCGGAACATCGCACCCGTAGCCCAGCTCACACCAGTCGCCCAGTTCGCACCCGGCGCCCAGCTTGCACCCGGCGCCCAGTGTGCACCCGTAGCCCAGTTTGATATTGCGCGCCTCAAATTCGGCGGCTAATTCAGAAAGTTCATTGTACTGAAAGGGTGTCCAGCCTTTGCCTGAAACCCAGAGATAAATTGTTTTCATGGTTGGTTATCTTTGTGCTTAAATTTTAAAACAGTTTATGGATTAAAATACAACCACCATTGACGGGAACGGAGCACTATTTTTTTGGCCCCCGAATTTTAGCCTCCCCTTTATAAATCTAATTTCCCGTGCTTTGTGGTAAATAAATTCGTGAAAATATCGAGTATCTGTACGCGCCGGAATCAACATTACAACTATTGTGTTAATTTTTTGTGCCTCCATGCAGCATTTACGAACCCATGCGTATATATCCCGACCGTATGGCGGATTGCAAAAAACAGTATTCCCGCCCCAATCTTGTCGGAGCCCGTCCTGCTCTTTGGTGTAGAATTTAACACACTTAGCATTATGCGGGGTGGCGCAAGGATCAAGTGTAAAATTAAATTCACTATTGAGTTTATCATAGAAATCCTGTGGTGTAGCCCATAAATCGGTCTTAGATGAAAACATCGTTTCTGTATTCATAAATTAGTTTTTTTTGTGTTTAACTTTCCGATTAGGTATATAGGAGATCCAGCCCCAGAACGGTATGCGCCGTTTCAAGTAGTTCGGATCATCCTCGTGGTTGTATGCCTCTGTCTCGAAGCAGGTGTAGTAGTACGCGCCCGGATAAGGCGGGATAATCACTTCGATCAGCCACGAAATGCCATAGCAAATCCAGCCGGCGAAGAGAATACCGACCACTGTCAGCGCCCAGCCCCACCATGCGAACGAGTAGCTTATGGCGACGGGCAGGAGGATTGCCGCGAACAGCACGGCCAGTTCGATCTGCTGGGCGCAGTGGATTCCTTCGTGGCGGCGCGTTTTCTCGGTCATATGCTGGTATTTCGGCTTCCGGGTAAACGCGAACGCAAGCCATGTTATCCAGCTGAACCCCTTGAACGGGATCAATTTATTGTGAACTTCGATAGGTAATTTCATCACAGATTCAGTTTATAGCCGTTCAGACAAAGCCATTCAATAGCATCTTCCAGCAGATGCAAGAAAGAGATTCGCTCCTGCCATCCAACTTGCGTCGCTTCATCTCCCCAATACAAACACCAACAAGGACTGGTGGACGAACAGGCCTCAATGTGCAAAATATGCACTTTGCCTCCATTGGTCATTATCTTTTTCGGCAACACCGCCAGCAGGTCGGCGACCGTGAAGGCGGGGACATAGTAATTCGGGTACTTATTGTGCAGTATTCGCCTCGTTTCTTCATCCGTATTCCATATCTTCAATCGGGCGCAATCTTCGTCCATTTCCCATACCATGCTCGCCTTCTCCGCGGGCACTCCCAGTTCGATCAGCCGCTTCGACTGCTCGATGCTCGTTACTTGATTTTTCATAGTTGATTGTTTTTTATTCGCATAATCCGTAATAACTCATGCAGCTGGTCGCCGTGTCGCCGTCGACATACCATGCCGGGTTGCTGGCATAGGCGTTTGTGCCGAGGTTGTATGGGACATCGGCGATGATGAGCTGCGCTCTCGGAATGCCGTATGACTTGAAATTCTGGAAATGGTCGTTGAATAGTTCGATGTTATTCATTCTTACTGCTCGTTAAAGTTTAACCGAGAGGAACGGCGTGACTGATTATCTTACCGCACTTCTAATACTCCACAGCCGCCCGACGGTCGATGAAGAAATGAATACCCGGTGCGCATTCATTCCAACGGCAATCGTCAAAATTAGGGACCTCGACGGTAGCGCCGACCGTATACACGAAGTTGTTGTCATGGTTCGAATGAATTGCCTCGATGTCGGCTTTGGTTCCATCGGCATTCTGAATCTCCGCCACATAGGCTTTGTCGCAACGACATTTTTCACCTCCGGCAGAACTTCGGCGGGCGTCTTCCGGAATTTGTAGCTTCACGACATAGCCCGAAGTCTTCTTCCAGCCGATAAAACTGCCATCGGTAGGACAAGCCATATATGCGCCTTTGGCTTCGCACAGGTCGGCTCCGCACAGGTTGGCTCTGCGCAGGTTGGCTTCGTACAGGTCGGCTCCGCACAGGTCGGCTCTGCGCAGGTTGGCTCTGCGCAGGTCGGCTCCGCACAGGTTGGCTCCGCGTAGGTTGGCTTCGCTTTTAATAGCTTCGGATACGGTCTTTTTAATTGTGTTATTTTCGGACAAATACTCGAAAAGTATATTACCTGTCCACCGATTTTTTATCTCAATTTTGATTTGCTTGCTCATGATTGTTGATGGTTAAAAGGTTAAATGACAATACGACTATTTCAAGTACCACAGATACTGACCGTTGACCGACTCCAACGTAAAGTTATCTTCAAGCGATCCGGCCATGCGTTTGAATCGGATATATGCCATAGCCTCATCTCGTGTATAACATTTCCGTCCTGATTGCGTATTTGGTGGATTATTTCTCTCCAGAGCTTTGTCCATTTTCGCATAAGTGACAAAGGCTGTATAGGCGTTTGTATGCTTCAAGTACGCCTGTTTGCTTTGCATGGTAGCTATCAAACGACGAATATCTTTCACGCTGTAATCTTGAAATAGCCAAACTATCTGCACCTCCGTTAGGGGTTCCGGCATTGAGGCAATACATGGAGCGTTCGTGGTGATCCATCGTATGAGTTCCGCAGCCTCCGCCTCTTTCCCCCCTACAACCCCCTTTTTAGTATCTACCAGTGTGTGTGTATATTCTTCTATTCTTTCTTTCTTATATTCTTTAGTTGTGGTTATTTGTTGGTTATCTGTTGGTTGTTCGCTGGTTATTTGTTGGTTATCTGTTGGTTGACAACCATTATCAAAACCATCCTGTGCTTGTTGGTATAAATCATAATTACAGACAGTTATGATAGTATATTTGCGTGTTCCCGACTTGGTTATAAACCCGCAATTATCCAGCTTGTCTATTGCGGTGCGTATTTGCATCTCCGAAAGTCCTGTCTCTTCGGATAGCTGTCCTCTGCTGGTTACCAATTGTCCGCGGTCGATGATTAAACCCTTCCACTTCTTGGCCCGGTAATTTGCCTTCAAAATGAAATGCAATGCCAGCCGCACACAGTTCGTATCCGGATACCATTCCCAATCAAGGAAGCTGCGATACATCTTAATCCAGCTGTTATTTGAAGTGTTACACATTGCGAATTAATCGTTTGTAATAATTGATCTTATCGGACATTTCGGACCTCGACAATTTGAAAATCGTGCGTTTCTTGCGTTCCAGTTCTTCAACCGTCGGCAATCCATATAGCCGGATCAGCACCTTACGATAGACCGGTATGAGACCTTCGAGGCGCTCGTTGCAATTCTTGCACTGAGCATGACAGTTTCTCTCGTCCCACCGGGTAGCTTTGTGAGCGCGGCCTATATAATGCCCGCAATCGCATGTTTTAGGCGTTATAGGCGCACCACACGTTATGCAGTATCCACGACCATCAGGACAGTCCCGATGACGGATATAAAGGCTGAAATAGCGGTCGTAGTCAAGTTCAGGTTTTGTCATGTGTTATATCCCATTTGCCGTATTTGCTCTTTCTCGAAGCTCAACTGGGTACGCAGGTTATCGGATTGATGTACGCAGGTCCTGTTAATCCTATCCAACCAGTTTACGATCTTGTTCTCCTCGGCGCAGGCAGATTTGAGTATCTCCTTCTGCACGCTGGGAGCAAGCGGTATGAGGTCCTTGAGGCGTGATGCCTTTATCAGGGCCAAATCCTGCTCGTATTTTGCCATAGCCAACAAGTAGGAGCTGCGGGCCATACGTACGCTCAGTTCCGACAAACGGATAGACATAGCCTGCGGCTCGGTGGGCGGATCTGATTCCAAGAAGAGCTGCATCTCCTCTATTTCCTTGAGTGTAGATGTATCCATACTCAGAACGGAAGATCATCGGGTTCAAAGCCAGACGCCGGCGCCGGCCCGGAAGGTTGGTTTTCTTTGCGGTCCAATACCTTGCCCAGCATCCTGACCGTATCGGCCATAATCTCTGTAATGTACCGCTTGACACCGTCCCGATCTGTATAGTCGCGGGTGCGCAGCCGGCCTTCAACATAGAGTTGGGAGCCTTTCTTTACGTATTTGTCAACGATATCCGCGGTGTTGCGCCACGCCACCACATGATGCCATTCGGTTATCTCCTTGGGAGTATTTGTTTGGCGGTCCGTGTAGCGTTCGGTCGTCGCCACACTCAGGCTGGCGACCTTGTTTCCCCCGTCCAACACCCGGACTTCTGGATCGGCGCCTACATTACCGATAATGATTACCTTGTTTACCATATTTCCGATGCTGTTTCTTTGCGAATATTTTAAGTTTGCGGATTGCATTCCATTCGTGGATGGATTGCTCCGGATGCGGATGAAGCACGCTGATTGCCTTCAGTAAGTTCCGCATATCGGTATTCGAAATATCCATGACGACTACTTTTTGAAGGTGGTTTTGATGATTGTCTTACTGGAGCGGGCCGGAGGATAGATCATTTCACCGGTTTCGGGGGCTACGACTCCCGACCTCGGCAGGTTCCGAAGCATCGTTTCCCGTTCTTTAATGTCGGCCTTGAGGGCTTCCAGCGTCTTGTACATGTCGTTCAGTTCGCTGTCTCCGCACATTGAATAGTCGTACTTGACACCCGATTCGGCCTCTTCCAGCCGGCAGTCGCCGAACTGGTGTGATTTGCCGTATTTGGACAGTTCGCGGAGTGTGATGTCCCGAACCTGCGCATCATCCTTGAATTGCTTGATCGCATTCTCCATGCGGCTGATCTGTATGTGTGCATCTATAGGGCTGATGTCGCCATTTACGACGGCGCTGATTGCCCGGCCTGCCAGATCGGAAATGGATGCCGGATCTCCGAATAGTGTTATCTGCTGATTCATGCTTTATTTTCCCTCGTTAAATTGTAGTATTCGGTAACTTTGACATTGACTTTTGTAAGCATTTCTTTATCGACGATATACTTGGACTCCAAGAATCCGATTAATGAGAATCGCTTATTGGCTCCCTTGGCGTCTTCCTTGGCCTTGATTATCTCTTCGAACAAGTCCAAAGTTAGCATTTCGTCAGTAAGCGTAGGCTTGGAAGCCGGGCCGGCGTCATCATGCCGAGGCAGTCGGTCTACGTCATCTTCGTCAGTGGCTATATGAAAGTATTTGAGAATGAAATAACGCTCCCCGTAGGTCATTGCCGAACCTACGCCTTTGTCCCAATCATTCTGACCGTTGGCGCTCCACTCGCATACGTCCTTCTCTCCGGATTCCACGTCGATCCAAGTGAAACGCATCTTCACACTCGAAAGGATTTCGGATTTAGGGCGCTGATCCCGTCCTACGGTATAATCCTGACGGGTATTTGTGATGTCGAGAACCTCCGTTTTGAGGATCACGCCGAGTTCGTCCATCTTGGGCCGGACGATGCCAAGTACTTTCGAACCGCTGATGTACTTGTAATTATTTCCATCTGCATTCGGCAGCAACGCCCTGACGCTCCTCTGGATTTCCAGCAGTTTGCTATAGATTCCCATGGTTATAAGTTGTTTCGTTCTCCGTATTCTTTCAGCCGGCGCAACTGCCCGGCGTGCATACCACCGTCGATATCCTTGACCTCGATAATTTCGATGGTATCGCGGTCTACTTCGAAATAGGTCTCGCAAATACCCATATAGCTGTCACCGCCTTGTTCTTCGTGGGTCTCGTAGTGATGGATCGCTTTGATGTCGTATATTTTGTAGGCCACCGTATAGACCCGCTTGTCTTCATCACCGCGCATATCCTTCTGTATGGCTTCGCGGATAGCCCGATAAATCAACTTCAGATCTACGTCCATCAGCGTTCTGGCCCTCTGGGAGAATGGCGACCGCTGGCCGGTTATATGTTCGCTCGGAATATCGTGATACTCTTCGAACGTCAGCACCGGGGACGCGGTTGTCGTGTAATATTGCGTGTCCATAGATTAAAATTTTGCATGTTGACGGTTATATATCCGGCGCATCGAGTTCATCAGATCAGGGAATGAGCGGATGTATCCCATATCTACGGAGAATGCCAATTTGCGTTGCAATTCATCCATATCTTGTAGCTGCTGCGGGGTCGCCGTGTTGCGGATATCCCGCTCGTGCTTGTTGAATACGATCCAGTTCAGAGCGCGGGCCACCTTCGGATAATCGACATCCGGAAGCGACGCGATGGACTTGGCCAGCACATTGTAGTTGTCACCAGCGGCCGTGCGGCACTTGATCAACTCGTCATAAACGAATTTGAGTACCTGAACCTTGAACTTCGGGTTAAGCCACATGGCAAAGTCGATAAACAAAAGAGGAGTCATCCACGTCCCACCGCTGTATTTCCCGCGGTAAGTTAAATACGGGGAATTCCCGTCTTTAAAATCAAACTCTGATTGTAAGGCACTTAAGAAATCATGCGTCGATTGGAGGCGCAGGTAATCGTTCATCTCCTTTTTCATGCCGGCAGCACGGTTCCACTGGTTCAGCAACGCCGTGGCATTGAACATGCCGTCTTTTGTGCGCTGGAGCACCTCGAACTGCCCCATTCGGCGCGTCATTATTACACTTGTTTTCATGATTCCTCGAAGATTTCATCCAACAATTCGCCTATTTCTTTCTTGCGGTGCTGGTTCGACAGCACCCAGCGGAACACGACGGCAAGCGGAACCGCCCACATCAGGAAGATGAATAACTCGGTCATATCACGTTCCTCCCTCTCATACGATTGTATGATATGTAATTCCAGAGGCTGATCCTGCGTATGACACGTCGCCGGATTCTGTACTGCATGCGCCATACTATGGCGGTGAGCAACTGCTTATCGGTGCGTCTTACGCCGACAAGCTGAATATCATTATCCATGATTCAGCGGTTTAATGTTTAGACTTGGAGGGAAATACCCGGCTTACGAGTATGGTGCCGACAACGACAGCATACGCGGGATAGAGCACGCGAAACTGAGCAAGGAAACAGCCTAAAGCATGCTCCTCGCACGTGGCGCGGATAACGTTGGTGTAATCGACTTTATCCGAAGAGAACATCGGACGATTGGCTTTTAGATGACACCTGTAAAAGCAGGTGCGATGCGTTGCACGGGTACTTTTATTCCCCGTTTTGCAACTCGTGTTGTGGTTTGGCATTTGGTTAACACAAGTTCGTTGAACAATATGTAAAAAGAAGGACGCGTCCTCCAGTTAGTCGCCAAACCACCACGACTGCGGGTGCAGAAGTGAACCGAGAACACGCCCTAAAAAGCGTTTTGTATTTTTCTGATATACCCGAAATCGGGTGGCTTGGCAATACAAATTTACACAAAGTTTTTAACTCTGCAAATAATATTGCCGATTTTTGAATTTTGCCCCAGATGAATAGGGGTTTGTTGGCCTTGAGATGGCAACGGTAGAATGCAGTGCGGCTTTTCTTTGCGCGCGGTGTGGTCTGGGTGTTATTTACCCGGATACCACTTTCAGAGGCGTTTGGCATGGCCTGAAAGTTTTATTAGTTAGTAAAAAAGAAGGCGAGCCTTCCCTGTTATCGTCGCCAAACGCCTGCCATTCGTGAGAATGACACCACAAGAAAGACCCGCTTTATCGCGAAGTTTCAGTATGTATCTTGCTGTCGAATGACAAGCGTTTGGCTCTACAAATATAGGAAATCATTTCGAATCTGCAAAATTATTCGACTTTTTGGAAAAAAATATCTACACCATCAGAACGTACATCTTTAGAACAGGCAAAAGGAGATATATTCCCACACATTTTACTTCCGCATATTGAACGATCTCCACACGGTCTGCATGTTCCGCTTTTGGTCAAACTTTTAATTAGACATCCGCCACACGCCCTGCCTCGTACTACAATTGCGTCAATCCCAAGTATTTTCAGTTGGGTGCCGACAGGTAATTCTATATCCATTTTAAATCTGCAAAAAAAAGTTAGAATTCTTTACATTTCGAGCGTACATGTAAAGAAAATCGAGAATTCTTTACATGTTATTCGTGGATAGGGTGCCAACCGACAATCTCGAAACGTGGGTGGGAGGTTGCTAATTCATTCTCGCAGCTCCACACCCCAGAAGGTTCGCGTCTACCTACCGTATAATACGGCTCATTGGGGCGCCCTACCGCTATATACTTCACAAGCACATTGCCCTTAGGCATATCTTTTACGAATGGATTGTTCCATTGGGTCAGTTCTTCCCGTTGTAATATTAACTGACAAATAGCCGACTCATATATGTCCTTAATCACGTCTTTATATTCCGAGACACGACATTGCGGTTCTTCCGGTTCACTATTAAGACGCCATGCGCATGTTTTGCATACAGGCGTGTGGGATTGATTACAAAAAGTATTTGTGCAAATACGCTTTGCTCGCTCTTCGATGGTTGTCATAGTGTAACTGATTTATTGCAACGTATGGAGGATTTGAACCTCCCCCTCCACAAGCAGACAACTCCGCGCGCCGAGATGCCAGCCAGTAGCGTACTACCGCTGTACTACTGCGTCAACCGTTGCTATTTCTTCGCTTCCAAGATAGGCAGATTAGCTTCCGTAGGGATATATACTACCTTGTTGGGGACGTTATTCTGTTGGCGCACCCACAAATACTGAATATAGGTCGGGGTGATCGATCCGTTCTCAATCCGAATGGCTTCTGCCGCACCTTTTGCCCGCTCGATCTCGGCCTGTGCATTGAGTTTCTCGGCTTCCAGGTTGGCTTTCGCTTCCTCGATTTTGATACGTCGGTTTTGTTCGGCTTTGGCAAATTCCGCCTTGCCGCTCATTTCTTGCTGCCATACGTTATACGATGGGCAGCCCACCATACAAATGGCGATGATGCAACAGGTAACTGCGACGATCGCGATCCAGCCGGTTGCATAATAAGTAGTTCCTTCTGAATCCCACGGCCCCTTGTGTGTGAATAATTTCATAACCTTTAATGTTTTATAGTAATTGCAAAATATAAATTTATTTACACTTCTTATTCGTGGATAGGACGCCGGCAGATAATTGTCTATTGTAATCCATCAATCCTACGTAAGCCTTGTGCCGGCTATTCGAAGTCTTCAACCTTTTCATAATTTCGCCTTTGCACCTTGACCCGGTGAATGCGCTATATAGCCAATAAGTATATCGGCGCCCCCCTGTCACATATGAGTGAACCCAACCGCTCACCCAACCCGCTTTGATTGGCACGTAAAAACCGTTCTTTACGGGGCCAATTAAATCGTCGCAACGTAAATTGCAACTAACATCACGGAACCGGGCGAAATCCTCGTCACTCATCCCATTATAGGAGGAATCGGCATATTCCGGCACATCTTCATACTGTGAATCTATATCTAAAAGATCACGCTTTGCACGCTTCGCATCATACGCGCGATGTATGATCTCGCGGGCAACGAAATTCTTGATATACAAGGCATCGGTCATTCGCAGGTCGGTTCTTAACAACAATTCGACAAGAGCATTGTGAAGAATATCATCGCTCCAAGAGGCCATGCCCAACTGAAAACACCTCCATTTAGCGAAGTTTCGCCAGTAGGTGTAGTATTTTTCGATGGCGTAGTGTACTGATTCTTGTCCCATAATTCTGTTTAGAAAAATCCCTTCATTGACCGATTGATGTAATCTGATTTGATGGCAGTCGTAGGATGTACGTACAGGTTCATTGTGATCGACACATCCGAGTGCCCCATGATTTTACTGACTGCCGTCACTTCGGCGCCGTTTTCAATCAGCCGCGTAGCAAAAGTATGCCTTAATCCGTGGAACTTGATGCAACGCCCTAATTTCACTTTATTCAGTATGAAATCCCGATAGTAGTTTCGATATGTGCGCGGCTCGCTCAAATGATCGCTGCCGGAAATTACGAAATAATCATCATTAACGACGCTTCTGTATTTTTTTAAAATGCCGTACAAATCTCGCTGAATAGGAATATCGCGGTTTGAATCGATGGTTTTGGGCCTGCTGAATTCGATATGCGTTTGGGGTCGACCTTCGGAAACTTCGTAGATCCGGCTGACAGTGCTTCGCACTTTGATAAGTCGATTTTCAATATCCACGTTCTCCCATTTAAGCGCGCATAACTCCCCGATACGCATCCCGGTACACAGCGCTATCAATATCCCCAAATTACGCGGCGCAGGGTGGGATATAACATATTGAACAATCTTTTTTTGCTCTTCCGTCGTATATGTTTCGATGGTTTTGGTTTCGTCAATGTTCCGGGACGGATATTTAAGATTAAATTTCCGATACGGCGCCAAATCCATATCCGCGCCATGCCGCAAAATCATCTTCACGACGATCATAGTGTCCTGCGCCGATTTTATGGATAATCCGCTACTTATCAGCTCATTCAAGAACGTTTGCAAAGTGTGTGTTTTAATCTCGGCAATATCCATTGACCCTAAAGCGGGCAAGATGCGATTACGGAGGGATAATTCGTAAACACTGATAGTGCTGCGCTTTACGTAGAGGCCCTTGGTCGATTTCCATATTTCATATAACTCGTAGAATGTCATAGCGATTCAGATTTTATCAAAAAGTCCGGGCTGTGGATTTTCTGAAGGACGCCCGTGTTGATACCCCAATATGCTATCATCTCGAACTATGTCCGAAAAAGCCAGTGCGTCGTCTCTCTTATTGAGAAGTACATAGCGGGCTTGGGCCGAATTTTTCAAGACGTCGCCATGAAAGACTTCGCCCATAATCCCACGGATCGATAGGTTAAACAGCAAAAATGGCATCGACCGATCCGAAAGTTCCCAGCAGCTCATAATGCAGGTCGACGGCTTGAATTTCCAAGGTAGTTTCGCACGCGCTTTGTTCCACCAATATTGAATCAGCAGGCCCCCGGTCCCGGCCGTCGGCTCGTGGACGATGCCGTCGACTTCTGTCAATAAAGCCACTATTTCGGAAACTTGGCGAGGCGTGAAGTCCTGCTGCCGTTTTTTCCGCTGCGCTAACTCCTCCTCGTACAGTTCGAAAAACCAGTCGTAAGACATATCTCCGCCGTGCAGTTTTATCGCCTCGCGATATATCTCATCGCGTTCGAACTGATCGCCTGTGACGATTTCCATGATGCGGCCAGGCAGATTCATAATGTCATCAAAGCCGAGAAAAGATTCCCATTCAATTATATTCATAGCTAATCTAAATGTGTTGCCATCCTCCGTGCCCTCTCGGCATTCTTAAGGTACTTATCCTTGTACTTTCGGTTGGCTTTCTCCGGAGGTACGAACAGAACCGTGTTGTTGTCCAGTCGCAAGGGGACCAGCCCGTTGTCTTTGAGTTCTTGAAGATATTTATTCATGGTCGTTTGATTGTATCCAAAAGAAGCGGGGGCTTCTTACTACCCCCGCGGTGGCGGCGTTACTATGCTTCGCGCCGCCGGTTTGCGTTCTGCCCGTTTCGTGGGCTTAGCCCGCCTCGGCCTTGCTACTGTTATTCACGCGGCCTCGGATTGTCGAGGGATATACCCTCTTTCGCTTCCGTTGTGATTAGCGCGTCAAGCGCCCGATCAACTCACAACTGGGAATGAATCCCTGTTGAGCTACCCGGATTCGAACCGGGAGTACCGCCTCCAAAGGGCGGTGTGTTAACCATTACACCATAGCTCAATAAATGCCGCCGACATCTCCACTCACCCACGCCACCGCGTAGGGCTTTAATGCCGACGGCACACCATCCGCGTGCTTCACAGCAGGCCAATGGCAAATACCAAACTTAAAATGCGATTTACGGATTATTGGCAGGAATCCGCGACCTGTGGCATATAGTACTCGTTAAACTGCGTCGGCCGCCCGTCTTCCGTAACGGCCTTCTGTCTGTTCGAGCAAATGGAATAACCCATTTTACGGAGCCGGCTGATTATACGTCTCAGCTCCGTTGTGTGGTAGAGTCTCTCGGCCTTGCGGACCGTAAGCTTGCCGCCGGCCTTGAGATAGGCGAGAATCTTACTTTGCGGATCGTGTGTCATAGGACTTCACATATTTGCCGCTTTTGCCGCGGGTCCGATTGAACTTCTGGAGTTTGCCCTCCAATTCAAGGACTCGTTTTTGCATAGAATCAAGATCGTGAGTGAGCGCCAGAAATTTCTGGTTCATGCTTGCCAGATCCTGATACGCAGTTTCGCGTTCCGCAAGAGCTTTGCCCACTTCGATCTCCAGCTCCTCGATTCTCTTCCACATCTTCCAGCGGGGCGTCAGGTCGAACCAAAGGAAGGTTCTCTTTTTCAAAATCTCTCTCTTCATAGCTATAATGTTTTAAGGTGTTTCAAAAAAAAGCCCGCGCGCCGTCACACACAAACAACCACGTCAACTAAAACCTACCAACCTCCAAATCAGCACGCGGGCATGAAGCAGGCTTTGCGCTATGCAAATAATGAAAAACTACTAAATTACCCTGATTGGAAAGAACGTGTGCACAAAGCCTGCATTAGAGCCTGTGAAGGCGATCAAACCCGCACAGGCATAATAATGCTTTATTTATCCCGGTGGTCCTCGCCGCTCATGTCATCGCAGCTTCGGAACCTATGCCAGTCTTTTGCGCGTTCAAGCTATTCGCTCTTGCGGGGCTATCACTTCGAGCCTTGCCCACGGCCCGCCGATAACGCTATTATCGGCCTAACGGATCGCTTTATACCTTGCGGCGGGGTTACTGCCAGCGATCAAACCCCTCACCCATTGGGTGGCTATTTTGGGAGTGCGGCAGGATTCGAACCTGCAACCGTTGCAATCGGTTTCATATGATGAGTAAGCGCGGACTCTTGTGGGCTTTATTTCCGGGTTTATCCCACTCGTGCCGGACACGTGCCGCTTTATATCTGCGAATAAATGAGCTTGGGTCCCATCCCTGACGCTCTCGGTTATCCATCATCATATGGCGTCTACCATTCCGCCACACACTCCTTGTTGTTATTCCTTTGATGCCTTTTGTTTATCAATACTCCATGTCTTGTGCATTGCAGCGATCAGGTCGATATACCCTTTATATTCTTCGACCTGGTCGGAAGTGTAATTTTCCGCCTTACCGATTTTCTGAAAATGCTGTTGCCATTCAGAAATAGAGAAGCGTTTGCATCCTATTTGGATTACTTCATCACCCCAATAGGAAACCGTGTGGCGAGAAGCATTGATAAATAATGCTTTGGGTGCTATTTCATTGTTGCCCAGCTTGCACCCGGCGCCCAGCTCGCACTCGTCGCCCAGTTTGCACTCGTCGCCCAGCTTAATATTTCGAGAGACAAATTCCTTCGTTAATTCAGAAAGTTCGTTGTACTGGAAAGGAGTCCATCCTTTTTCATCGATCCAGAGATAAAGTGTTTTCATTGTGTGTGTATTTTTGGTTTAGTTCTCTATTAACTCTTCTACCCTGAACGCCCGGCCACGTCGTGGGCTTCTTAACCTGCGGCACTCGAAATCGGTACTGAACACTTCGACCGAGAACAGACAGAGAAGTATCGCCGCCCCTATTCTCCGGGTCATTTCGGACACGTTCAGGGAGATGCCGAAGTTCACCGTGAAATACCATGTAACAAGCGCCTGCAAGGTTCGTTTGGTCCCTGTCTTGTCGTAGATGCTCTGGAGATGATTCGCTACACATTGGTATATGACGTTCATCCGATCTGCGATCTCGCGGGCCGAGTATCCCAGCACGACGAGGTTCATTACTTCACGCTCGCGCTTGCTCAGTATGGCGTCGGTTTTCATTGCTATGCCAGCCCCCACGGCTCTTTGATTCCGTAGTTGGTAAAGGTTTCTTCAATGCCTTTGCGCTCAAAATCCGTATGCTCCAGATTACCATTCGCCCGATAGCACAAGGCTTGAGGGGTAATATTACCAAGCCCCCGGCGTAAATCCTCCCGAATCATAGTCCCTATTTTGCCCGGCATTTTATCTGCAACGGCGAGACCTTTTGTAAAGGCGTTTTCTTGTATCTTTTCGTCCGTCATCATTGTTTTATTTCTATTTTATTTGGTTATTTCTGCGTTTTTTGTATAACTTTACATTGTTTATACTTCAAACCTATTTTAACTTTGCACTTGCATTAGGTTTGACATTGCAAATATACTAAACTATTTGAGTGCATCACTACAATAGTGAAGTATTTTTTAATAAAATAATTTTATAGCATTCCAAAATGTTATAGACAGATTACCTTCATGCCTGATAAACTGATAGATAAGGCCGTAGAATTACTACGAAGCACACAAGACACTCCGTATAAAATCGCCAAAGCGACTGGATTGTCACAAACAATTATCGGCAAATGGAAGAAAGGAGAAGGCAAGCCGAGTAGAGCAAATGCCAGATACATACTCCAATATTTTGGCATACCCAACATAGAAGACCAACCTATCAGCCAAGGAGGCGAAGACGTCACGCTGCCGAAAGCTGAAACAAACAACTTAGATACTATGGAGAGAATGAAATTCTTTGAAGCTCTCGAACGACGAGATCAGGAAGTATCCAGACTGATCACCATCATCGAGAAGATGCAAGGCATCACGCAAGGGGCAGAATCGGCTGCCCAAAAAAAAGAGGCGTAGCGGTATTCTAATTAGCCTTATTCCATCTCCATTAGAGCGAAAGAAATATGACAAAATTAAACCGTCTAAAATAAGCTCCATATAGCGAGCAACACACTTAAAGGAGATTACGGTCTCCTTAAAAAACGGCCGAGGCGTCAGTAGGCCAAAACATAAAAACTTCGGATTATTTCAATAGCACAAATATTTTTTACTCTTTTCTCACCATTTCATTTCGAGATAGGACAAATTCACCACAAAATTAACAGTGCTCAATATTGTTACAGATGATACAAAGTATTTATGATTTTTTCGAATTAGATATTAAGGACATTTTCAAATATTCTCCTCAATTATATACCTGAAATAAGATTTAAACCAATCGAGCAGGCAATAAGGGAAGACAAGATAGATTATGCCAAGTTGGGTCAATCGTTGCTTGCCCAAAGGTCCTGCATGTCATCCACAACAAAAGGAGAAGATGCAACGAATCGAATCATTATTGAATCAGGTGATCTTAAACCCGAAAATGCCGCATAAAGTATGTTAGCAAAACGCTCAGAATTAGAAATACGAGAATTTTCGATACTAAGAAGTAAATGCACTTTCCAACCCGTTACTGAGGTATCCGGCGATATGTCATGTAATGAATTCATGGCTCGCTACCCTATTGACATAGATTTTGACATACATCAGAATAAAGAGGAAGGGGTTTACTTTGTATTTGTATCTGTTAAGATAAATCCTGACAATCAGGCCGGGTACAGCATAATGGCGGAAGGGTGCGGAGTTTTCAATATGAATACCAAAGTGGATGAAGACACCCAACTGGATGCTTTAGTCCTTCACTCCGGCGTCAACATATGTATTACGAACCTGAGAGCCTATATTGCAAATATGACTGCATCATATCCGATGGGTAAGTATAATTTTCATCTTATTGACATGATGGATCTACTCAACAACAAAAGGCTTCAGGTTGCAGGAGAAAGTGAAGAAGAGAAGAAATAACCCCCTCCAACATTGTATTTCTTTGGCCTCGGATAATCCGGGGCTTTTTTTTTGTACCTTTTGAACAATATTACCCACCAAAATAAGGTTTTCCCTATAGCAAAACACAAACCTTTTGAACAATTTGCCATCTTTAGAATAAAAGTGCAAAAAAATCTGAAATTTTTTCGCCAAACTCTTGCAAAATGCGCCGAACGTGCACACCTTTGTCCCAGATGCTTGTGATGGCGCAAGCAACGGACACAATCGGAAAGACCTTATTTGTTGGAGTTACGTGATTAGGAAGTCTGTTGGCCGTCATGCGCCAGCAGACTTTTTTTTCTTATGACTCGAAAGGCAAAAGGATTGGTGCCACAGGATGACAGGGGCAACATCACGCTGTTTATGAACCGTGACGAATTGATGATCGCCATAAACGCAACGGCATTACGCTGCAAGAAATTTATTCGTCACGAAATACTCGCCAAACGACAGGGAATACAGACAGACAATAAGTATACCCAGAAGATGGCACAACACCATACGGACGGGAAAAACTTTTTCACTCCGCCTTTTGGTAATTCACGGGACCGCAACAACCTTTGCTCTGAATAATATATCATGGCAAAAGGTCTTACCATAAAACAGGAGAAGTTTTGCAACAAGTACCTCGAATGCGGAAATGCATCCGAGGCTTACCGCTTTGCGTATGACTGCTCGAAGATGAGTGATGATTCTGTTTGGTGCAACGCCTCGCAATTGTTATCCGACACAAAGGTAACACAAAGGGTCAAAGAGCTGCAGACCGAATTGCAGAAGGCAAGCGACATATCCAAAGAGCGGGTATTGGAAGAACTCGGCGCAATACTGGAAGCCCGCATAACAGACTATGTAAATCTGGTTACAGAGCGGGTCCCCCTGCCCCAAAGCAAACGCGAGAAGAAGGCAGGGGTTCCCGTCGAATATACAGAAGTTCAAAAACTTGTTTTCAAGGACTTCGACCAGCTCACTGACAGGCAGGTCCGAGCCATTGAGAGCATCAAGGAGGGGAAGAACGGGATCGAGCTAAAGTTGCATGGCAAATCATGGACCATCGAGCGCATATCCAAAATGCTGGGCTATGATGCGCCCGTAAAAACAGCCAACACTGACAGCAAGGGAAATGACATTCCCCAGCCTACCTTCAGTACAGAGCGTCTATTCCAGTTAATCAAGGAGAGTGGAGGCAATGAATGATTACTCAGGAGTCGGTGATCTCTTGATAAAAGAGGGTTGTTTGGCATTCACAGCTGTAATGTTTGAAGCAGTGAATAAACAGCCTTTCCGCATAGCCCCTCATCACCGCGTAATATGCCACAAGCTCGACCAAGTACTCCGGGGAGAACATCCCACCAATAGGTTGATGTTTAATATTCCTCCACGGCATTCAAAAACAGAATTGGCCGTAGTATCCTTCTCTTCGCTCGGATTTGCAATAAATCCCCGCTCCGAATTTATACACCTTTCAAGCAGTGACCAGCTCACCACTCGAAATGTCACAAACATCCGGAGAATTATGGAGGACCCCAACTATCGCGCTTTCTTTCCACAGGTAGAGCTTTCCAACAATGCCAAAGGAAGCATCTCAACCTCTGACGGAGGTGTCATGTATGCAGCGCCCTTTATGGGTCAGATCACCGGCTTTGGATGCGGTAAATTGGGTGCCCAAGACTTTAGCGGCGCAATGTGCATAGATGATCCGATGAAAGCTCAGGACAGCTGCTCAAGCACGACCAAGGCACGCATCGGAGAGTTGTGGACATCCACATTCAAGAACCGCCTTAACGATGTGCGCACACCCGTTATTGTAACCGCTCAAAGACTCGCCGTGGATGATTTCTGCGGATACTTATTGGAATTGGAGGGCACAATTGAAGAGGGAGGAGAATGGGATGTCATCAAATTCCCTGCAATTGTAGATGACGGATTGCCCACTGAGCATGCACTATGGGAAGGCCGATTTGCGCTGGATAAATTAAAGAGGTATCGGGAATCGGACCCATTTACCTTTGAAACACAATACATGCAGAATCCCAAGCCTATTGAGGGACTCATGTATCGGGAGTTTCGGACATACGACGTTATACCATACTCCCAAAGCACTATCCATAAGAACTATACGGATACCGCAGACACGGGAAGCGATTATCTATGCTCCATCTGCTACGATGAACTTCCGGAGGGAAATTACGTAACGGATGTGCTGTATACTAAAAAACCAATGGAGTATACAGAACCCAAAACGGCGGAGATGCTCGCAAAAAACAAAACCGAAATAGCGAATATCGAAAGCAATAACGGGGGCCGAGGATTTGCCCGCAACGTTGAGCGAATTTTACGGGAAATGAACATTACCCGAACTACTATAAGCTGCTTCACTCAGACGGCTAACAAGCAAGTGCGCATTTTCACCAAGTCGGCAGACGTCAATAACATCACTTACTTCCCCACAGGTTGGGATAAACGATGGCCGGAATTTTACCGCGCTATTACAGGATACATGAAGGAGGGTGGGAATGCCAATGACGATGCCCCGGATGCGCTCACCGGGTGTTATGAAAAACGCAGTACTCCTTTACGTGATGATGATTTGAACGATATTAATATTTGGTAACGATGAACTTTATTGACCGCCTATTTACCTATTTCCAGAATAAGACACTCAACGCTTTGGGAGTTGAGCGTGATTTGATGGACCTCATAAAGGCAAAAGATATCAGTCAAGCAATGTCCTTGATGGAAGATCACGACCCGGAAGCAGTAAAAGCGATCTGCGAGTACAATCCGGAACTTCATGCCATAATGAAGCGGCAGGACAAAACGAGAAAAGGACAACGCGATTATCGAACGGAGAAACTGCCTCGCACGCGCCAACGCTATATCAATGAGGTAGAACTATTCTTTTTGTTGGGCAACCCTATTAAGTGGAAGTCATCCGACGAATCGGGAGACGCTGATGCTTTCGCCGCGTATAAACAATTCCTCCGCGATTTAAGGTTTGACAGTAATATGAGACAGGCAAAGCGACTTGCTGGAGCCGAAACGCAGAGTGCAAAATTGTATCACATATACAGAAATGAGATCACAGGTCTGCCGGAGGTTAAAGTAGTCGTACTTTCCAAGTCCAAAGGGCATACTTTACGCCCTATGTTCGATCAGTATGGGAATTTGCTTGCATTTGGATATGGGTATTATTTGAAAGAAGGAACGGGCACTATAGAGCATTTTGACATTCATACCCCCACCTTCATATTTCGGGGGAGGAAGGCCAAGATAGGATGGGATGTAGTGCCGATTGTAAATCCAACAGGCAAAATAAATATCATTTATTATAGGCAGGAAACAGCTTGGAGTGGATTGCAGCCCCGTATTGACAGGGAGGAGGATATTGACTCGAAAACCGCTGATACAAATAATTATTTCGCAGACCCAATAGCCGCTGCCACAACAGACGTCATCAAAAGCCTGCCCAAAACAGATCAGCCCGGAAAGGTAATACAGTTAAACAGCAAAGAAGACAAGTTTGAATATATAGAGCCGCCGACTTCCTCCGAGACGCGCCAGCAGGAAAAAACAGATTTAAAGGAGTCCATCCTCTTCGACACCTTCACGCCCGAATTTACACCCGAAAAGATGGTTGGACTGGGAACCTTGTCAGGCGATGCCATAAAAAGGGCAATGGTGCTTGGATATATTAAGCGTGATAATCGCAAGGAGATATACGACGAACTCGTCGATCGGGAAAAGAACCTCATTCTGGCGATTATGATGAATGTAACTCATATCAAGATGAGAGACAAACTCGCCACCCTCAAGATCGAGCATGAATTTTCGGAGCCATTCAGTGAGGATGTCGCCGCTCGGTGGAAATCCATTGGCCAAGCCTATAATGACGGAATTCTTTCACTCGAAGAGGCTGTCAACCTAATGGGCGTGGCCGACAATCCACAAGAGGAAATAGACCGACTGAAAACAGCATTGGGTCGTTCGGAATCCATCTCAAGCGGAGAAGAGTCAGAAACAAACCAATCGAACAATAATCCATCAACAACAAGTGATTTTACGGAAGAAAAATCGAACGTTTAGAACAATCAATAAAAAATCACGCTCATTTTTGGTAATTCACGTGACCGTCGAAACCTTTGCCTTGAAGCAAATAATTTAATGAATATGAAAGATAAACTTTTGGCATTGCTCCAAACCAAATTTCAGGGGGTGGACAATGCAATTCTCGACCGAATCGCAACGAAGAAGTCTGAGAATGTATCGGACGAAGCGCAATTGACTACCATCGCGGAGGGAATTAGCTTTCAGGACGTGCTGACCAGCTACGGCGATTACCGCGCAGGGGATGCCTCGCAGACCGCAGTCAAAAACTACGAAAAGCGACATAACCTGAAAGAAGGGAAGCCTATCGAGCAGCCTGCCGCCGGGGACAGGCAGGTAAAACTTACCTCCCCAAGCGAAGAACCTGAGTGGTTCAAGGCTTACAAGCGTGAGCAGGAAGAGCGTGAGAATGCTATACGAGCAAAATACGACGCTCTGGAAGCCATGCGTGCAAAAGCCGAGCGCGACTCGATTTTTCGCGCAGCAGCCAAAGAAGCTAACATCAAGGACTCGGTGCTGGAAGACATCTTAGGACTCGCAGCCGCGATGAGTGAGGAGAATCCTGACAAATCAAAGCTGCAGGAGAAATTTGCAGCCATACAGACACGAGTCGTAGCAGCAGGGCTTGAGGGAAAGGAATCGGCATTCCCCCTCTCCACATCCGAAGGCCAAAGCAAAGAGGAGGCAAAGGCGTGGGCTGAAAACTTGCCGGATGCATAACAAAATCTAAAAAGAAATGGCTATCAAATTCGAAAAGACCCAAATTAAAGGCGGGTTCCCCGTGTTCTGGCGTGGGGAATGCGAGGTGCTTCCGGGAGACTTCAAACTCAAAGGAACCTATCCGGAAGGGATGAAACTCAAGGAAGGAACCCCGATCAAGATCGATTTCGAGAACATGGAATGTACGATCTGCAAATCTGCGCGCATCGTCGAGGGCGGAACCACGACAAAGCCGCGTGTGGTGAAAGGGTCCATGTTCCAAGCAAACGACGCCGTCAAAATCGGTGAATCCACCGGGACAATCAAAAGCATCAGCACCACCAACGAATCCTACGACGAGATTACACTCAACGCTGCAATGGCCGAGGCGATTGCCGGCGCGGATCTGCTTGGAGGTGACGAGCTGCCCGATGCTGTTATTGAGACCACCAAAGAATACACCACGACAAACGGATTCCCCACTGTGTCGGCGGCATATGGGGCCAGAATCCTTAAGGACGTGGCATATCCGGTGCCCGATGCGTGGCTGCAAGGCTACAGCATGAAAAACAACCCTGAAATCAAGTACATCAGACAGTAAAGAAAATGAACGAAGTATATTATTCTTCCATCTTCCGCGAACTCACCAAGGAGGTGCAGGTTCGTATTGACGCGGCGTCGGAGCTGCGCAAACGCTTATTCGACCAAAGCGTGTATGAGCGTTTTCTCGATTGGGATACGCCGACTGTAGGACTGAACTTCGAGGAAATCATCGGCTCGTACAATCTCAGCGTTGCCGCCGCTACATTGGATTCCAAAGGCAAAGAGCCTATCATGGGAACCGAGGGGCTGGCGACAATCTCGAAAAAGGTCCTTACGCATCAGATGACATATCCTATGCGCATCGAAGACTACCGCAAGGTTCTCCAACTGCTGGACTCGCGGATGATCCCGGATCAGGCGAAGAAACAGCAACTCGTAAACCTCATGTGGGGCGGCGTGGAGAAGGTTGTCAACTCTGTAAAATCGAAACTCGACATCATCTTCCTCGGCGCGCTTTCCAACAAAGGCGTCTTCGAGTTCACGTCCGAGAACAACCCTGAAGGCGGCGTAAGGGGCAACATCGACTACGGTATGCCCCAAGAGAACATCGCTACGGCAGATACGCAGTGGACCGAAGCGAACATTGACACTGTCGATGTATTCGAGGACATTCAGGAGATCGTCGATTCCGCGCAGGAAAAAGTGACCTTCGACCGCATCCTTTTGGATCAGAAGCGGCTTTCGTATATCCTCCGAAGTAAAAAGATGAAGCAGGTGATCTTTGGGTCCGACAAATCTGCATCGCCGCTTCTTCTGGCCAACCTGAACGAGTTCATGCGCTCCAACGGACTGCCCGTATTCGATGTTATCCGTCGAATGACGCGCATTCAGGACAACGGCAAGATCAAGGAGTACAAGCCGTGGAACGACAAGAATATCGTGTTTGTGCCGGCAGGACGTCTCGGTGTCATCAAGAATGCCTATGCCGACAACGAGCTTCGGCCGGAGCCGGGTGTTACCTACTCCGACTATGGCCGCATCCGGATTTCCCAATGGGGAAAGGGTGAAACCGACAATTCGAACGGCGTGGAATTCACGAAGGCACAATCCCTGTCGCTTCCGGTTATCACCGAGATCAACGGCATCTATTCGCTGACCGTAGAATTGTAGGTATATATGACGGTGGCAGAGTGCATACATCAGGAGTTCAACATGGTCGGGACAATCTCAGACTATGGTGTCCGCCGCTTTGCGAGAGAGTGGGGCTTAGACCCCGACTCTCTGGCGAGCAGCGAGCAACAACAGCAAATCGTCGCTAAACGAGTGACTGAGTTTATTGACAGCCTGATAATGCATCCGTTATCGGTAAGCGAGAGTGGGCACTCGGCTTCTTGGTCTGACAGCGCCTTAAAGCAGAAAGCGCAACTCATGCTCCGAAAATACGGCATCACACCGGGAGAAGAGCTGAGCAGCTCCATCGGCTTATCTTCGATAAAGGATGCTTCAAACTTGTGGTAATATGTACTTTGCGCCCCACATACTCTACTTAAGGATAGACCCGCCGAAACAGTACGACGAGCTGGGGCGTCCGATAATATTATCCGAAGATGATACATGGCAGAAGATAGGTGATTGTCGTTGCGACGACAACACGACCGTGCGCCTTGTGTCTGAAAACGGCGAAGTGCGTCAATCGGAATACCATATCGTCTACGAAGGAAAGGGAATCCCCAAAGGGAGTTATGTGAAGTGCATTGATAAGACAACCGGCGAAGTCCGCGGTGAAGGCACGGTAGCAATACCAAAGGAGAACAATTATTTCAACGTTTCAGACCTCTGGATATGATTACAACCGGCGATGCTCGCAACATCTTGTTTTCCGCTTGCCGGAAATTCGGGATTAAGGAAATGCACACTTCATGGGCCATTCCGGGCGGGAAAGTCACACGCGAACGTGTTGTAGTCATAACCCCGCCCCAGCAGACTCCGACTACATATTGGGAGGACTGCTTCGTGGCTGTCAATCTATGCGTCCCCGACATCAAAGGCGAAGCGAATATCAAACGTCTGGACGAGCTTGAACGAGCGGCGAAAGCCAAATTCAAGGAATGGACCTACGGCACTTACGACGAATCCGCATATAGGTACAGATATGAAAATATCGGCCGCGAGGAGGATCCGAACTTAGGATGCCACTATGTCTATATCCGGGTATTATTCAGAGTATTGAACATTAAAAACAACTAAAACAATGGCAAAAGTAACAGCAGTAGGAATCAAGAAGCTGTATTACGGAGACCCTGCAAAGATCATGGCGGATGTCACCCTTGCTTCACTCAAAACGCTCTTGAGCGACGAGAGTACCAAGCAGGTCGAGAACATTCACCAAGATACGTGGAGTATTGAGGAGGAGGAACCGTCTACCACCGAGTACCGGAATCAGCTCACAAACGGCGTATACCGCCAATCGACCGAGATGGGAAATATCCAGATGAGTTTCACCATCGGTCAATACGACTATTCGACGAAGGCCGACCTCATGGGCGGCACCGCAACCGCAACGTCGTGGAAGCGCAACCGCGGCGTGGTAATAATCGAGAGGTTCATGGTTGCCCTCACTGAAGACAATCAGTACTGCGTATTCCCGAAGGCGTCGGTTATCGCACGCGACGCCCAGACCGACGGCGCAAGTGCTATTGGCGTTGTGGCCACGGCACTCGAACCCGACAATGCAGCGGTTTCTTCGGAATACTGGTTCGATGCTTCCGAAGAGGAGAGCGTTTAGCAACCTGTCAACATTCAAGTACGGGGGTGGGAGGCATAAGCCCCTCACCCCTATTCTATTATAACAATTACCATGAAATTAGACTTTATCAGCATACGTATCGCTTCAAAAGGATACACGATATACAAAATGTCGCCGATGACCGCCACCCGCATTATGACGGCAATCGACGTAAAAAAAGAGCCGGACGAAAGCAAGGTGTGCATAGCCGCGATGGCCTACAGCGTTGCGCTGGCAATCGTGGGCAGCCGGAGCATATTGCACCGCCTCAGGGCATGGCTCCTGTGCCGTCGCTTTATGAAGCGAAGCACCTTCGCCGAGCTGTTCGACTGCTATCAGAAAACCTTGCTGATGATTCCGCTGGAGGACATTGCATCGGTGGCCGCCGTGATGGAAGGATTAGCGACAACCATATCCAAAGATCATGATTAAATCGGCGGACATTGTCGCCCGGTCTCTGCTGAACAAGCATCATGTCGCGGTAAAGCTCGGAATGTTCACATTCCGGATGTACCAGCCTTTTGTCAAAGACTTGGCAAGGGCCTTTGCTGCCGGGCGGATAGATGTATCGATACAAGGCCGGCAAAGATTCTCTCTGGGCACAATATCGCGACTTATGTTCCGGCGCAAGTGGGCGCAGAAGGTATTTCTATGGTACGCCAAGAGATATGCCTCCTATGAGGAAATATCCCACGCCACCTGCGCTATAGCAGAAATAGTGTCGGGGAAAGACTTGTTCGATTCAGTCAAGATTGACAAGACGCGGCGCAATACCATTGCGGAGACCGTCGGCAACAACACTATAACCGGGATCATGGCGACGATGATGGACCAGCTGAACATATCCTACAAAGAGGCGTTTCAGGGCATAAACTACCCTACCATGCTTCTGATGATGACGGACAAGGTTCGCACGCTCGTCGGCGACGAGAAAAAGATAGTCAAAGGATCGGGGGCCGAAATGGCCAAAAGAAGAGGCAATAAAAGACGAGGTAATAAAATACATCAATGAGTGCTTTATCATTCAAAATAAATGCGGAAACCGACAAACTCAAGAGCTTCATCAGCATGCTTGAGCAGTTGCGGCGCGTGCTGGCGGACATCCCTGACAGCACCAAGGATTTCGACGTCATAAACCGCAAGATCGGAGAAATGGAGGCCCGTGTGGAGCAATCCATGCGCAAGATCGCCCAAATGGAGCGTCAGGCGATGGATGCGGCAGCCAAAACAGCGGCTTCGGCCACTATAGGGAACACGGGTGGCGACTCTACAGCCGGAGCACAAGCGGCCAAGGCCGAAACGGCGGCGTATCATGAGCTAATCGAAGAATTAAAAGCCGTCAATGCTTCAAAAAAGGAGAATGTCATCCTTATATCTCAATACGAAGCTCAAATAAAGCGTCTTAAATCGGAGATAGATAGCCTGAATAAAGCGGAGAGTCAAGGCATGAAATTGACGCAGAATCAGAAGTCAAGCCGCCTTGAAGCTACGCTATCCATCGAGGAATACAAACAGGCCATATCTCGCGCCAGAAAAGAGTTAGTCAATCAAATCAAGTTCGAACAAGTCGCACGTGGATCCATTGACGAAATGTCGCAAGCATTATCACGAATGCGCACCGTATATCGCTCGTTGAATGAAAGCGAACGAACAAGCGGCTGGGGGCAAAACCTGCTCAAAAACATCGAATCCATTGATACGAAAGTTAAAGAACTAGATGCTACAATGGGGGTACACACCCGCAATGTCGGTAATTATGCTTCCGGATTCAATATGCTTGGATTCCAGATTCAGCAGGTTGCCCGCGAATTGCCGTCGTTGGCGTATGGTCCTCAAATATTCTTTTCGGCCATATCCAACAACCTGCCGATGCTGGCAGATGAAATAGCCCGTGCGAAGAAATCTGTTGATGAATTGAAGAAAGCCGGGCAAACATTTACGCCCGTATGGAAGCAGATCGCATCGTCCATCTTCTCGTGGCAGACCCTGCTTGTCGCCGGAGTTACCGTACTTACCCTTTACGGAAAGGAAATAACAAGCTGGGTGGCATCGCTGTTTAAAGGCAAGACAGCAATAGATACCGCCGCTGCCGCTCTTGAGCAATTCAATTCCGCGATGGCTCAAGGCTCTGTGTCGGCGCAATCCGAATTAACCAAACTGAACCTGCTGTATAATGCCGCGACTGACCTGTCCAAGCCCTATGAAGAACGGGCCGAGGCCGTCAAGAAGCTGCAAGACATCTACCCTGCCTATTTCGGCAATATGGCCGCAGAACAGGTTATGGTAGGAAATGCCGTCGGCGCCTATGAAGACCTGCGGGATGCAATTATCGAGGTCGCACAGGCCAAGGCCGCCCAAGAGCTTATTACAGAGAGTTCGAAGAGTTTACAACTTATTGAAGCAACAGGCGATGCCTACACAAACTATTCTCTTGCTCTAAAAGAATATAGAATAGCATATGCAGCAGCGAAAGAAGCCAGCAAAGGGAAAGGGCCAATAACATTTTCTCTCACCTCTGAATCTGCAAGTTTTGAAAGAGCGAAAGCAAACTTAACGAAGTTTAGGAGTGATTTTATTAACGAACTATCAAATCTTAGTAAAGATGGTGATGACCTTTGGAAGCGCATAAACGAGGGCTATGAAGGAGATGTAGATGCCTTCATTGCGGCGATAAATGCCGGCATCGAAAAATTAACTCCGGCGGCAGAAAAGCTGTACACTACCCTAACCCCGGAAGAACTCAACGCAGAGGCCAAAAAAGCCCGTGATGAAGCCATAAACGCGGCAAAGAAGGCCGCATCCGACCAAGAGCGCAACCTAAAGGAACTCAATCAAAAACTGCAAAAGCTCCGGGATGATGCGTTACAGGCCGAGGTTGATTCCATGAAAGACGGCACGGCCAAGAAACTTGCGCAAATAGACCGCGACTACCAAAGGCGCGCGCGAGCCATAGAGACGGCGGAAGCCGAAATCCGCCGACTTCAAGACGGAGAGCTGACTAAAAACCAGCAAGCGCAAATCGAAGCTCTGAACAAAGCGAACGAGACTCAACACGGCAAAGAACGAGGTAGAGTACTACTTTCTGGACAAACATCTCCAGAAGACATTTCTTCGCAATTTGACGAAGAAATAAAGTCTTGGGATGGATACTTGCAAAAATACGGCACCTTCCGCGAAAAGCTACAAGCCACAAAAGACATTTACGACCGAAGGATTGAAGAGGCAGGGACCGTCGGGGAAAGAAAGAGTCTCGAAGCCGAACGAGATGTAGCTGTAGCGGAAATCGAAGTGCAAGCCGAGCAATGGATACGAGAACTTACAGATAAGACAAAGAAAGAGTTGGCCGATCTAAAGGCCCAATTAGAAGCCTCATTGCAGTCTCTTGAGTCGGAATACAATGCCTTGGATTCATCCGATACAGAGCAGGCCCAGAAACTACGCGCTGAAATCAACAAAACCAAGGCACAAATTAATGCGGTAAATAAAGCTGCATCAAATACGCAAACATCTCCCAAAGAAAATGCAATCAAGAAATGGCAACGGCTGGAAAAGACTCTCGGAGACATTGCAGATGGGTTTAAGGATATTGGCGACGCCGTAGGAGGCACTACGGGCGAAATAATCAGTGCTGCAGGTGAGATCGCGGCAACAGCCACGAGCATGATCAGCAGTATAGTAACCCTTACTGAATCATCGGCCAGTGCCATAACGACAACCTCTACAACGGCTGCAAACGCAATAAAGGCAGTGGAGAGGGCTTCCGTTATTCTCGCTATCATTCAGGCTGTACTGAGTGTCGCTACTAAAATTGCAAGTCTATTCAACAATGACGAAGAGAAGCAGGCTGAAATAGACAGACTGCAAGGGCGTATTGAGCAGTTGCAATGGGAATTGGATAATGCCAACGCCATTCGATTGCAACGAAATTCTTTCGATGCAGTTAAAAATGTAAAGGACGCCTACAATAACGCGGCGAAATCAATAATGAGCGCGTACAAAGACGTAGGCAACTTTGTAGAGAAATTCTTCATCAGGCGATCCAAAGAGGCTGAAATAGAAAAAAAGGCGATCCAAAGTATAGCCGATGCTTATTCGAACCTCAAATATACAGATAGCAATCTTCTGGGTAAAAATAAATTTGGCGACACCCGCGAGCGACTTAACAATCTTGCAGAACAACAATTGTTGCTCCAAAAGCAGATTAATGCGGAAAACGACAAGAAGAAAACGGACAAATCAAAAATTAGAGAATGGGAGCGCCAGATTCAAGAGCTTGGAGCCGAAGCCGCTGAAGTGATTAACGAGGTCGTCGAAACCATTATTGGGGGCACGGCGGAAGAAATCGCAAAGGAACTTGGAGATGCGTTTATAGACGCATTTATGGAAGGCGAGAATGCGGCCGAAGCGTGGGGCGAAAAGGTGGACGAGATTGTCGCAAACATCGTTAGACAAATGCTTATAAGCAGGTTTCTTGAGGAAGAAATCGGTAAAGTATTCGATAAATATAAGGCTAAATGGTTTAAGGATGGCGTTTTTCTGGGGATGGAAAATGTTACCGACTCCATGAGCGGCTTTGCGGATGATCTTAACAAGGTTGGAGAGACATTCCAAGCTGTCTGGGACAGTCTTCCTGCCGAAACAAAAGAGTTGCTTGGAAATGCCGGAGCTGCTCAGCAGGAAGCCACGGAGAGAGGCTTTAAAGCCATGTCTCAAGATACCGGCGACGAGTTAAACGGCCGATTCACGGACATTCAAGGCAAGGTTACCGACATCCGAGGATATGTGATGATGCAAACTCAATCTATTATCGGGCTGCTGAACTCCATCGGAAATATCGAAACGGCCATATACACAAGCGTGCAAGTGGATAATGAGCTGCTCCGGTACGCTGTTATGACCTACATGGAGATCGTCGAAATAAACGGGAATACAGCTGTTATGAAGGCTGCTCTGACGGAAATTCGGGAAGACATAGCGGCGATCAAGCGCAATACAAGTGAACTGTAATGAAAATTGAAAAGGACATATCGGACCTGACCAAATTTATCGACGGCATCGAAGAGGAGGTTGTAGATTTCATGGATGAGAAGGCTCGTGAAGCATTAATAAGACAAAAAGAAGCGCGACTATTATCTGGCAAACGCGACTACCTAAACCACACATGGAACTTACGCAGCGCTCTTGGTTACGTAATTACTTATGAAGGAAAAGAAAAACGGCGATTTATAGGAGACCAAAATCATCCAGATCCAACGGCTGCTGCTGAAACCAATAAAGTACTCAACGAAGAAAATAAAGCCGGGACAAGCATTATTTTCGCAGACGGCATGTATTACGCCGGCTTTGTCAGTTCTAAAGGTTATGATGTCATTGATACAGCAGAATTATTTTTAGACCAAGAATTAAATAAGCAATGATCGGAGATTTACTCATCAACAGGACAGACGCCTACACAATGGGCGTTGCAATGGGTTCCGGGTTTATTGCCGGGTTAAAATCCCCTGCCGGCCTGAAAGACTTCGTAGAAAACGAAGACCCCAAGAAAGACGGCAAGGAGGTCATATATCCCGACAAACCCAAATTGGCGGCACGGGATTTAACATTGACTTTTATAATTACGGGAGAAACCCCGGAGGAGCACCTTTTAAACTACGATACTTTTATCCGGATGCTACACTTAGGTAAGGTAGATATATCGGTACCGGGAATAAGTGATGAAATATACCACCTGACATACGCAGGTAATTCAGGCAGCTACAACATCTCCGGCGACCGCCTGACGTCACAATTAACAGTAAAGTTCAACGAGCCAAACCCCGCAGACAGGGGCGAGGATAAAGAAGAAGCATAATGACACACTCGAATAAAAATCTGGAAGAGATCAGGATTTCCGCTCTCCGTGGCGGAGCATGCAGGAAGGTAATGCGCATTCACGACTTCCCCGAACTCATAAAACTCATGTTCACGCCGCAGGGAATCGAATTCTGTCAAGACCACAACTTCCCCTCGGTCGAAGTGTTCAGAAAGAACCGAGACAGTTTAGAAGGGCTGGAAGTATATGTAGATGCGGGCAATATCGCGCTCAAAGGTAGAGAGTACGTATGTATCGTCGGAGATACAGATGCTACTATAGAAGCGGCAGGGACTAAATTCATCCATACGATAATCCTGATGCACGGCGCAAGGGCCACGATCAACGCCAAAGATTACGCCGTGCTGAATGTTGCAAATATCAGCGGAGAGTATTCGATAAAGAAAGACAGAACTGTGATTGTACTGTAAAACAAAGCCGGGAATAATCCCGGCTTGTCAATTATTTCGTGCCCCTATTTTTACTGCTGCTGATAACTGGTATGATATCCGGCAGGTCGTCTTGGCCCGATGGCTTTATTCCCCACTTGAAGTTCCGCCAAAGTTTCACTAACCAATTCAAGTTGCATCCGAGTATCTTCGTTAATGTCATTCTGATCTTTGAATACTTCTTCTACGTACTCTTTGAGTTTCAATACTTCTCCTTGAAGTTCTGCCACCCGATCCACGGGAGTATTTGTAAGCATCTGCCGCATTGCTACGAAAGCCCGCATAATGGCGATATTTGCATTTATGGCGATATCACTATTCAACAAGCCGGATAGCATGGCTACGCCCTGTTCGGTAAACGCATAAGGCATTTTGCGAATACCGCCCCAACTTGATGTCACAATTTGTGATTTCAAGTTTGCAAACTCTTGATTCGTAAGCTGAAACATGAAATCAGGCGGAAATCGTTTGCTATTGCGTTTTACTGCCTGATTTAATGCGCTTGTCGTTACTTGGTAGAGTTCTGCCAAATCACGGTCCAGCATCACCCGCTGACCCCGTATCTCGTAAATCTTGCTCTGAATAGGTTGTAGTTCCATGTCTTATATCTCTGGTCCAAATATTCAACCACCGTCCGTGAGGCATCGTTGCAGTGCAAAGATAGTAATTTTTGCTTTGTGTGTAGGAAGGAATGGAACAAATAAAAACCGAGGCATATGCCTCGGTTTGCGACTAAAATTTAAATCCGATTTTTATAGAAATAGCTCCTGCTAAATCTTTGTAATAATCTTGGGATTGATCGGTCTCTGTAATTATAAAATCCACATATTCGCTATGTTGCATAGCATATCCAACAGTAAAATATATGGCTTGTTTGTTTTTCAGGTTGAAATCTATACCTATGGCTGGCTCCAAGTACAATCCTTTTACAGCTTTCGTATTTCCACCTACATTAAAAGAATAACCTACGTTGCCTTGTATGAATGGTGCAACGAATTTGTCAGAAAAATTATACTTGATACGAGCGTAAACGGGGATCAAATATTCCTGACTCCGACTTTCGTACGTATCAGACACATATTGGACGCTTGTATGCGTATAGGATTGATAATAAAGGGCGTCTGTATACCTAAATCCCACGCCTGCGCCAATAAAAAAACGGGGGCTAAAAGCATATCCGCCAATAAACGATACATCTGCCGACTTGTTGTTATATGTCCCCAAACCAAGCATTCCGCCTATCTCAATGGATTTTGAAAAGCCTTGAGCGTGTGCAACGCCTGAAGCAACAACAGCAACGATGAAGAGTAAGAATTTTTTCATATTCCTAATTGTATTGGTT
>ERZ1027013.130-NODE-130-length-33679-cov-16.406436_pt1 | contig 33679 bp, 28 predicted proteins | sample MGYA00519446_ERZ1027013 | MGnify/ENA primary metagenome ERZ1027013 (study PRJEB26926, sample SAMN06164699) | human gut metagenome | biome: ENVO:00009003; feature: ENVO:2100002; material: ENVO:00002003 | host: Homo sapiens | place: USA | collected 2012 ... | reverse complement strand
ATCTACACTTATGCGATCGTCGGCAGCGTCAGATGTGTATAAGAGACAGGAGTAAAATGGCTACAAAAAAATTTATCCTTGCAGAAAAAGACATACCACAAGCATGGTATAATGTCATTGCAGACATGCCCAACAAGCCAATGAGTCCATTAAATCCGGCAACCAAATCTCCCCTAGCCGTAGAAGACCTCTATCCGATTTTTGCAGAAGAACTCTGTAAACAAGAATTAAACACTTCCGACGCATGGATAGAAATCCCCGAAGAAGTACGCGATATGTACAAAATATGGCGTCCTACTCCTCTTGTCAGAGCTTTGGGGCTCGAAAAAGCATTGGATACTCCTGCACACATCTATTTCAAGAACGAAAGTGTAAGCCCTGTTGGTTCTCACAAATTAAATTCGGCCATACCACAAGCCTACTATTGTAAAAAACAAGGTATAACCAACATCACAACCGAAACCGGAGCAGGACAATGGGGGGCTGCACTCTCTTTAGCCGCAAAAGTATTCGGATTGGAACTTGCAGTCTACATGGTTAAAGTGAGCTTCCATCAAAAGCCCTATCGACGTTCTATTATGCAAACATTCGGCGCACAAGTTATTGCTTCACCCAGTATGTCGACCAAAGCAGGACGTAAAATATTAACCGATCACCCCAATTATCAAGGAAGTTTAGGTACGGCAATATCTGAAGCGATAGAATTGGCAATGAGTACCCCCAACTGTAAATATACTTTAGGTAGTGTACTCAATCACGTATCTTTACATCAAACAGTAATCGGGCTAGAAGCTGAAAAACAAATGGAAATGGCCGGCGAATACCCCGATATTGTCATCGCTTGCTTCGGAGGTGGATCCAACTTCTCGGGAATTTCATTCCCATTTTTACGCCATAAATTAAAAGAGGGAAAAGACATTCGGTTAATCGCAGCCGAACCTGCGTCCTGTCCCAAATTGACCAAAGGAATTTTTCAATACGATTTTGGAGATGAAGCGGGCTATACACCTCTACTGCCCATGTACACTTTGGGACATAACTTTTCCCCGGCCAATATACATGCAGGTGGACTACGTTACCACGGAGCAGGAACGATCGTTAGCCAACTGAAAAAAGATGGCCTCTTGGAAGCCGTGGACATAGAACAACTCGATACATTCAAAGCAGCTACATTATTCGCTCAATGCGAAGGAATTATCCCTGCCCCGGAATCCTCTCATGCAATCGCCGCCACTATACAAGAAGCACTAAGAGCAAAAGAAGAAGGAAAAGAAAAATGCATCCTCTTCAATCTATCCGGCCACGGGCTCATCGATATGGCTGCCTATGACCAATATTTAGCAGGAGACCTTCTGAACTACAATTTACCAGAAGAAGAAATAGCTAAAAACATCAAGGAGTTAGAAAAAATAATTTAGTCATTCATCTTCAAAACAATAACAATCTTATTCGAGACACTGAAAAAATTTCATACCGAAAGTTTGTTCAATAAAAACAAATCGGTTATATTTGCATCGCTTTTCAAAAAGCGAACGGCGGTTTAGTGTAGTGGCCTAGCACGCAACCCTCTCACGGTTGAGACTCGGGTTCGATTCCCGGAATCGCTACAACAAGGAATGAAACCTCAAAAGATTACGTATTAAGCTTTTGAGGTTTTTCTTCCCCTAAAACAGGGCTAATACGGATCAAAAGCCCGCTCGTGTTTAGCGAATCACCCCAGATTCGTTAAATAAAAAAATGCTTAAAAATACGATTCCCGCGCGGATTGATTTTAACATTGACAATCTGCCACAAAAATCCACAATCGACGAAATAATAAGTTTTACATATCCAAGGCTTCGTGAAAATGACCCTGCCTGGTATGTTGAGTTTTACGCTTTCGACCCAGTTAGAGGGAAAATGAGAAGGAAGCGAATAAAGATAAACCGATTGGCGACAAAGAAACAGAGGCGGGAGTATGCTGCAGGTCTGATTATCCGGCTTTACCAACAACTTATCCGGGGGTGGAATCCCTGGGTCGAGAAAGAATTTAAGGTTGCGATATCGTTTGATGATGCCATCAAACGATATGTGGAGAATAACAAGAAGATGTACTCCGATGGGATTTTCAGAAAAGAGACATACATCAGCCACGAATCAAAGATTAAAAAGTTGGTTGCCTATAATCAACAGAGAACCTCACCCATCATCTACCTCTACCAGCTGGACAAACGATTTTGCAACGATTTCCTCGATTACATACACTTGGAACTGAAACTGTCCCCTCAGTATAGGAATAATTGTCTCACTTTTCTCAAAGCTTTTTGCTCCTTTTGCGTAGAAAAAGGACTTATGAACGAGAATCCGGCCTCCGGCATAAAACCTTTCAGTCGAAAACTATTCCAGAAAAGGAGGAAAGTTATTCCTTCCTCTGTGATTCGACAGATAAGCGAATATTTGATGTCGAACGACAAACACTTTCTTTTATCGTGTTATCTCTTATACTACTGCTATATTCGTCCCATCGAACAGACCCGGCTGAGGCTTCGATATTTCAACGTTAAGAATTGTACCTTGACAATCCCGTCCGAAGACAGCAAAAACAGAACGACACAAACTATAACTATCCCGAAAAAGGTAATGATGTTCATGCTCGACTTGGGGGTATTCGACTACCCTCCTCACTATTTCCTATTCTCAAACAACATCATGCCCGGCAACGTGCAAGTAGACCGACGGCTCATAACTATTCGCTGGACCCGCCTGAAAAAAGAGTTGAAACTCGACAAAGATTACACATTCTACTCGCTAAAAGATACAGGAATCACCGAAATGCTAGACAAAAAACTGAGCAACATCTCGGTGAGAGACCAGGCAAGACACAGCTCACTGGCCGTTACCGATGTATATACCCGCCACCGGGACAATGCCGATAAAGCCATTCTCGACCTCGACGGGACTCTTTAATCGGTTCGATAGAACGTCCCCTTCAAGAGCTGCGACATACCATATTCCGTGAATGTGGCCGTGATTTTTTCACAGATATACGGCTTACCTTGAATAAAGAACAAAGCCCTCACAGGCGGAATTTTGTTCGCCAAAAACTGGAAATTGTATTTTTTGCTGCTGTCGATCGGAGAGTTGAAATAGGAAAGGTCGCTAGGATCCCTATTTAGACGCATGCTATACCCAGTCTCAACATAAGTCCAGTCCTCATTCGTAGATATTTTGTCGATAATTGGACGCGGCTGCAGCCCTTTGAAATAATTCGTACCGTCCCAGAATGCGACAAAAAGTTGAGAGAAGTATGCCCCACTTTTTTCACTCTCCCCAGATTCGAGTAGACTTATCGGTAAATACTCAGAATTGCCATCTGTTTCTCCATCATTGAAGTCGAGCTCTAAAAACAGACATTGCCCTTTACTGGTTTCTGTGTCATCTATCCAGGCGGGGACAATCCCTATCTCTATGCTATCGCTTTCCTCATTTGTACCGATGCGTTCTCCAAACTGGTTTATCGGTTGAAGAATGTTCACATACTGGTCATAATAGGTATCAGCCACTGGATCATAACAGCTCTGAGGTATAATCTTCACCGGTCTAAATACGAAATAGGTATTCAAAGACTCGACATATAAGATTTTTTCCAAATTTGAGTCAGGATACTCAACCCCGACAACGGTCTCCTTCAAGTTTTCATTGGCCTCGATTAAATCATTCAGAGTCTCATATCGGACAATCATCTCCTTATGATTTTCCACCAACCAGTTACACGAGTAGAATTTCCACATTTCATGGTCGCAATCGGAATATCTCAAAGTAGATACTCCTCTGTATGAAGATTCCCCCTCGGAGCTAACCTCTACCGTAAAATCGTCGGCAACATGGTTAAGGGTTATACTGGTATTGAAATCCGAGTCATTAGCGATGAAATGGAATGTCACTGTCTTGCCCCTATGGTCAACGTCAATAAATGCCGACAGAAAGTTCTCCAAATGTTCAAAAAACTCTGTCACAGTCCAGTGAGGAAGGGCTTTTGCTATTTGGGGCATATCCCAGGCATACGGGAGCGAATTGCAGACTATGAGATGACGATATGTCGACCTCTCCCATTCCCCGAAATCATAACTATAACCTAATACCTCGCAAATTTGTTTTGCGATGAATAGCAAATATGGCTGAAACGATACCCCCTTGGTGTCCGGATGCCATTTATAAGTGCCATTTTCATATACGACCTCATTTTGTATATTCCCCGAATAGTTGTTGACCCAGGGCAAAGATATATAGTTTTTCATGCGGTCGATGCTTCTCCAAAGCCATTCTGGAGGTGTATTACTCATATTCACATACTCATAATCGCCCAAGTCGAGTTCGTTGATGTATATTTCGTCGAAATCACCGATGAAGTTTTGGGCGCTCATTCCATCGAGGAATTGCCCTTTGATTTCGGATTGCGACACCTCGACAATAGCGAGAACCCCCATTTTATAGAAATTGGTATCCCGTAGTTCACAGGCGAAGTTCACTTTTTCGATATCGACATCTTTCCGATACAAAAGCCCGAATATCGCCCGATTCCGAGGACAATCGACTATGGGGAAGGTGATAGACAAGGTGTACTCGTCGGAACCAGAGAAAAGCCTGTTTTCAGCGATAAACTCGAAGGAGGTTCCTTTCTTCAAGAAAGCCTCTTTACCCTCTACGAATATTTTCATTTCCTGCGTGATTTAGGGGTTTTGTTTCTGATCAAACGATCGTATTCGTCCTGAGCCTTCTTGATGCCCCGGTCGCCGGTAACCGTGTTGACCGTGACGAAGGGCTCGTCCAGTCGGTCACCCAATTTTTTGAGAACCGCAAAATATGTGGCGAGCAATACGCCTGTGTCCGGGGAGTTTCCTCCTCCATCAGGCGAAGGGGCTGGTAAGCTAATCGGCGCGGGGAGAGCAGACACTCGACGGATAGAGCCGATCGTGTTGGTTCGCTGCGCATATTCGAGGGCATCGATGATAGGACGCGTTACCGGCGAAGTCACCAGTTTCTGACTGGCGACCCACTCGCCGGCATGGACGATACCGGCCGGCTCGTCCACCGGGCCGGGGCGGGTGAATCCGCCGGCGGCATACCCCTGCGCTTCGGAGGCCTGTTGCTGTTTCTTTATAGCCGCGATCTGCACGGCGCCGGCAGCTACGGCCATGGCCGCCGCAATAGGAGCCATGATATATCCGACGATGGGTATCGCCGCAGCTGAGCCATAAGCGGCCAAAGCGTTCTGAGCAGTCTGCGCCACGGCTTGGATCACCTGCATGGCGAACATCTTGCGGTTCGCTTCGTTCTTTGCCCGGGCTATCTCATTCTCTCTATCCTGCTCGAGCTTCTTGACTTTGTAAGTATTTCCTTCGGCCAGCGAAATCTCTTTGTCGTAGCGTTTCTCGATGGCGGCGGTCTCCATCTCCATATTCGACTGGACTATCGAGGATATTTGCGAGAAGATAGCCGACATTCCCGACATGATCATACCGAAAGAGTCGGTCACGGCTTTCCCGCCGTCGCTTTGCAACCACTCGGTCAGCTCGGCGTTGGCTTTCTCCATGGTATTGAAACTCTCCTCCGTAGTCTCTTCGAAATACTGCTTTTTCAATGCCTTTTCGGCGATGGCAGAGGCTTCGATGATTTTCTGCCTTTTAGCCTCGTCGTTTCCGGCCGCGTCGAGCATCTTCTTCGTCAAGGCATTCAGAGAATCGATTTGCAGCCGATACTGCTGCTCCCTCTCTTCGGCCGACATAAGGGATATCCCTTTGAAATACTCCTCATAAAGAGTCTTCTGCCTGTCTTGCGTCTCCTTGAATTTGGCCAGCTTGTCGGCTTGCAGTTTGTCGGTAATCTGTTTTTCAATCTCGGCGCGCTCCTGGCTACCCTCGGCATACAACTCTTTGAGCCGGTTGAGATATGCTATCTCCGACTCGAATTTCATTCGCTGGTAAGTCTTTTCCGAAATTCGGCCTCGCATATAACTGTCGGTATCGGCAGCATCGCGTTCCCGGCGTTCGGCTTCTATCTCCTCTCTTGCGGCATCGAATTGCTCTTTATTCCGCTGTGTCACCTCCTTTTCAGTGAGTTTGTCGAGCTCGCCGACGATATCGGCTATCTCCTTTTCCGTGGCCTCTGCGTTCTGCAACTTTTTGAGAAGATACTGTTTATCGAGCTCTGCTTTTTTCTCGATATATTCGTTGTAATCCATCAATCCGGTAGCATAGCCGGCGAGAGCCTTCGACTTCTCGATCGACAGCCAGTCGTCTTCTGCTTGAAACTTATTTCTTTCCCCGCTTTTCCCTGCACTACCGGAAGCAGAAACAGAACTCATATTTCCACCGTCTCCCTGCCCGGCGAATACATCGGTCAAAGATATACCGTACTCCTCGGCCAGTTTCTTATTGGCCGCTTGCAGCTTAGTCAGCTTGTCGTTCGCTTCGGCATACGCTTTCCACGCTGCTTCCGCCGCCTTCCGTTCATCGTCGGTTCCGGGAGCCGATTTCCTTACCATGACATTCGACAAAAGCGCCGACTGATCTTGCGCATAACCGCCGCCCATGGCCGACGGGCTTATGTTGTATCTATCGATATATTCCTGCCTCCGCTTCTTCGCCCGGTCATAGGCTATGTCCGTATCGACAGCGTTTTTCTCCAACTCCGGCATGGATTGTTCTATCTCGACGATTTGCTCGGCATTCCTCTTTATCAAATCGGCCGCGGCCTTCGCCTTCGCATTTTTCAGAATCGAATCGGTCAATTCATCGTATTTGGCTTTGGCGTCTCCCAACATGATTTGTTCGGTCGACATTTTGGAAAAATAATCGGGATAGAGCGATTGCAACCGGCGGGCTGCCTCGATTCGTTCTTCCTTCGATCGGGCTTCGTCGACGGCTGCCCGATACAATGCTTGCAAACGTGCGAGTTCCTCCTTCGATGCCGAGGCGGCAGCTTCCGAGACATCGGTGATGCTTTTCTCGTATTCCCGCTCGGCTTTGGCGGCCTCGGCCGCCGCCTCACGAGCAGATTTCATCTTTTCCCGATAGGAAAGCAAGGCTGCGACTCCGGCCGACAAGGCTCCTACCAATATCCCGACAGGCGACATTTTGGTCGTACGATTGAAGGCCTTCATCACGACATCGGCTTTGCGGACCTGACCTTCTAATCTAAAATAGGCGTATCTGAGCAATAGAACGATACCTCTCCCTGTCGCCGCAATCGAATTTCCGGCCTTCTGCGTCGCATTCCAAAGATTTTGAGCGACGGTACTCGCTTTCACGGCGACCGTATATCCGGCTATACCGGCCGCCACAGAGACGATCAAGGCTCTATTCTCTTTCATAACGGAGATAACCTCCTTAAATACCAGGAGCAAGGCCGACGCACCGGTAATCGCATGGCGCATGACAGGAAGCAGATCTTTCCCGAGCTCGACCGATAACTCGTTGAACGACTTTTTGGCCTTGTCGAGCTGCGCCTGCACCGTATTATTTTGGACATTAAACTCTGTAATGGCCGATGTGCCTTCATCAAATGCTTCCTGAGCCAGCTTTTGCTCTCTCCGAACCGATTCGATATTCCCGGCCAGCACCGACAACACGCTGGCCGCCCGTGATCCGTCGAGCTTCATCTCGTCGAACATCGGAGCCAGCGCCTGCATGCCTCCGGCCTTACCGAGGGTGTCGAGCAGTTGCAGCAAAGCCTCGTTCGCATCCTCCCTCACCAGCCGGGCGAACTCTTTCACGTCGATGCCTGCTATGCGGGCCAGTTTCCCCGGATCCTGATACATTTTCATGATAATGCCCTGCAAAGCGGTGGCCGACATCTCTACTTGCTGGGCGTTCTGGTCGAGCACCGAAGCGTAACCCATGATTTTAGGGATACTCATATCGGCCTGTTTACCCACACCGGCCATACGGTTCTCGAAATCTACCAAATAAGAAGCCGAAGCGGTGGAGTTTTGGGAGACTTCGTTGATGGCAGCGCCCACGGCCAGCATGGCTTTTCCCAAGCCCATTCTCTCGGCATCGCCGTAAATCGACGAAAGTTTTCCGATATCCCGGGTCGCCCCCTCTCCCAATTCGTCGAGGGCGATGTTGATCACATCGGCCGCCTCGACATATTCGATAACCGCCTGCTGCGAGGCGATTCCCAGTTTCCCGGCCTCTTGGGCAAGTTTGTTGAGCTGCTCGCGAGACGAGCGTGTATCCATCGTCTTGAACGATTCGTTCAGTCGCTCGACCTCTTCCGTCGTCATGCCGGTGAATTTGCGCACATTCGCCATTTCGCCTTCCATGTCCGCATAACTCTGTACAGCCCGCCTGCCGGTAATGGTCAAGCCGGATATCGCGGCCATGGACATCGTAAGGGCGCTTCCCCAGTCGTACATTTTTTTGGCGAACCGGGACCACAACGACTCATGTTCTTTCATCGAACCCTTTACGGAGTTCAATTCCCTTTGCACCGCTTTGATTTTTTCTATCTGGGCATTCCATGCGGCCGATCCCCGCTCGATATTGTCGAGCTGCTTCCGGAGGGTAGATAGCGTTTTAGAGAGCTCTCTCGGGGTAGCCCTGTCGAGACGGCGCATGACGCTCTCGGCTTGCTGAGCCGACGACGACATCTCCCTAATCTCCTTATTCGTCTTTTTCAGCTCCTTTTGGAGCTTGTTCATCTCGATTTTGTCTCCGGTATTCCGGGCACGGGCCAAAGCGTTTTCCAGATCCTCGGCTCTCTGCCGAAGAGCCTTCAAGCGATCCTCCGCGTTCTTGCCGTTCACCTCCAAGGTGATGGAGGCCGATGTTTCGTAATTGCTCATATCCGATTAATTTTTCACGAATATGGCCACTCCCGGCGAGAGGAAAAAAGACACAAAAAGAGCCTCGGGAAATCTTCCCGAGGCTCCGATAAGAATTCTATTTCTACAACAACGATTTACGAACGACGAGCTTTCCTTTTGAAAAAGCGAACGAGGCGACTGCAAAGAGCGGCTATCGCCGTGACCGAAAAAGCAGCTACCACGATCCAATATATGTACGACAATACAACGCTAGCCGCCGTGAATGCTCCAAGAGCTATAATTATCACGAACAAGATCACAAATCCTAAGGCCTCGATTATAAACATATTTCCTCCTTTTCTTCGAAGATACGAAAAACTCCCGGCATTCGCAAGCCGGGAGCAAAAAATTATCGCGCGGTCTCGTCCTTCGTCGGCCGGAACGTCTCGATATATTCTTCGAGCATCTCCTTGAAGGCGAACAACTGCGGCTCCCTGTCGAACCATACGAACGACCGGGGCAATCCGGAGGATTCGACCTCTATCTCTACCGACGGCGATTTCCCCGGTTCTCCGGCCGGGTAGCGGGTAATCCGAACGACCAGGTCGTCGCGGGTGAACTCGATCGTATGGCTTTTCATCGCGCACCTCCTTTCTCCGTAAAACGGGAGGTTATGTCGGTAACGCCCCGATAGGCGTAGGCTGCCAGTGCGAGCGCAGGCAAGACCGGCAGAGGCTCGCCGGTCGACAGGGCGAACAACAAGACGAATAGCGAAGCGACGAAACGGACGCTTTGCCACATTTCACGGCGGGTGAGCTTTACTTCGAGCTCCCGCTCGAAAAATCGAATGAGGTAATTTTCAAGAGCCGATGTCTTTCGCCCTTCCTTTGCCTGCGGTACAGGCAATGCAATTGTTTTCTTCATAATGGAATGCTTTTATTTTTTTGCGGAAAATAAAAACGGTTCCGCTTTCCCGTTGCATTCCACCTTGAAGACAGGCAGTGGGCGCATTAACGCACCACACGGGGGTCGGAACCGTATATATGTAATGCCGAGGCATAAAAAAACGCCAACGGCTTTGTCGGCGAACTACCTCGCCTGTCTAAAAATGGAATGCATTACAAATATGGAGGATTTTTTTGAAACAAGCAAGGGATAATACAAAAAAGCATCGGATTTTGTCCGATGCTTAAAAATACGGGATAGAATCATAGCACCATTATATAGGCTCCCTTACTTACTTTCAGAACTATCTTCTGCTCTGGGATTAGGATCTATCGTTTCCACAAAATCAACCAACTCAGAACTGGAATCAGGCGTTATCATTTCCCTAAAACGCTTCTTTATTTCATTTGAAGAATCTCTTGCTGCACTTATTAAATCTATATAGAAATCTCTATGTTGTAAAATCAAGTTTCTACAATCCTCGTCATCAATTACCGGTAATATAATTTTATTCACAACGTCATCTGGGGTTTCAATTAAATTCCCATATAATCTAAAGTATGACTCAAAGAAGTAAAATTTAGTAGGATTGATGGATTGATCCCCCTTACAAAAACTATTTTTTATATCAATAACTGCCGATTCAATTCTACTATCCAGCTTGCTAATCATAGATTTCAAATAATCAGGTAACTGATCTGGCTCCTGACGCCCCAATGCAATATCCCAAAAAACCTCCTTACAAAATTCTACCAAATTATCCGGGAGAGAGTCCATTACTTTTAATAAATAGACTATTGCTACATTCCAATAATTAGACGAATCCATTCGTTGGCTGTACAGCAATTTGGCTGACCTTTCAGACAAAACTTCAACTGCAACTTGGTTAATATGCTTACTTAAAGGCGTATCGATTCGAGTAGTAACTTCATAAAAAGAGGCATTGGGAATGCAAATTTTTATATTACCCTTGTTTATAGATTTGCTATCCCACTCACATAAATTTTCTAAAAGAGCTTCTTCTGTCACCTCTATTTTTCTTCTAATTTCATCAAAATATCGAAATATAGATGGGAATGATATTTTGAATCCCAAATGATTCTCTATCATATATTTAAGAAGATCTTTCAGTATTTGATCATTGGAAGACAAGCTCTGTTTCAGCAAATCCCCATAATTGATATAACAATCAATAACATCAGCGACATATTTTATCTCACCTCCACTTATCAAAGTAACGGGTTGATTATTAGCAATTTTCATAGCAACAAAATCGTAATACCCTGAATGCTGTATATCTTTTCCATCGGATTCCAACTCTGAATGAATTTGATTAATAAGAGTCGGTTTTAATGTTGCCCCCAATGGCATTTCTTCCAAAGGAGCCAATATTCGATACGATGCAAATATAACTCCTGCATTATCCTTATTTACGCGTTGTTCTTTAACTAAATTCGTAACCACATTTAGAAGTTTCGGAAATTCATAACTCGAATTCTTTTTTATTGCACTCAATACATCGGTATGATTAAATTTTAATTTCGACAAATAATCATCAAGGGATTCTAAATTTGTTTTTATATGATAACCATCACACATTATTGTATCCTCATGGTCACTGAATACTATTTGTTCCTTATTTGCAGCTCGAACAAACTCAATAAAGGTAGTGGGATTTACTTCTTTCTCCTGAATTATCGACATAAAATCACAAGACAAGCCATTCTCTTTTATGAACTGGTCCATTTCATATAACGCATTAAAATAATAAGCCCCTTTAAAGTTCGTAAAGTGAAGAATTTCTTGATATAATCGTGAAATAATAATATTCTGCATATCAGAGTCCAAATGTAACAACAGGGCCTTATACTCCATAGAGAATTCTTGTTTTTCAATAGGGACTGCTAATTTTTTACGTGCTAAATCTCTCCATATGCTACTAATACGCTCATTCTTCCGAGTCAATTTATTCAAACAACATATACACTTATCTATATCCATATTCTTTTCTACTTCATCTAATACAATATCAAAGTGAGCATTAGACTCTGCATATTGGTTTATATCATAACCTGGTTTCCCATTAATACAATACTCTATGTACCTCGTTAATGGGATTTGCTGAGCATATTCAACCTCCACACCATATACCAGGGCAGCCATTTCTCGTTGAAGCTGTATGCAATTATCAATAATCGAATTCGTATTAAGCAAATATGAGCCTGACAAAATCTCATTGACCGGATTATTTAAAATTTGTTCTTTCTCTAAACAAAATAAGGCGATATTCTCTATTGAAATACTCTTTCCCCATTCCTGTTTAAGAGCGACCATTTCGTTGATAAAAGAGATTATATTCCGAACATTTGTAGCAGGATTTTCTATTCGGAACATGCGATTGATTATTTCCCTCGAATCAGGGCTCTCACTTGGGCCAAATGCTTCATCAAACAACTTATCAAAAATGCCTCGATAATCAGTAATTACAGGAGGAGCCACTCGATAGACAATAGGAAAAGTTTTTTCAATAAAAAATTTTGTTAATTTCTCGGCAGAATCTTCGCCCTCATTTCTAAAGGCACATGACAAATGATCCTTATCAAATGGTATAACTGCCCAAATATTTTTGAATCCACCATCGGCAAAAAATGTATGTATCAAAGACCAAAATTCCTTCACTTTCTCGGCGGATAATCGGTCCATATTATCGAAAACGACGACCAATTTAGGGCCCTTCTTCTCTCCGAGAAAATCTGAAATAATCTGCAGCCACTCTTTGAACTTATACGCCGTCGGCTCTTCCTCGATTAGAATCTCATAACTTATATTCTCGTCTATTTTGTTTTGAGAAATTGCCAACAAATAATCTAATCTATATTTGCGCTTTTTACGAAAATCTATCACCCATAAGATAATTGAGACAATTTGAAGAAATATAGCCACAATAATCTCCCACATCCCTGTCAAGCATAAATTATATTTATATGCAATCCCCCAAAATACAAGAAATAGAAAAGAGGCCAAAATAGTGGCACCCAAACCTATAGTTATACGAGGATATGACTTACTCTCACGCTCACTCTTTCGAGCTAAAAAATATTTCAATCGTTCAGTCCATGTTACGACCTTTTTATTTCCTTCCAGATCTTCTACGGTTGTTTTCCCAAATAAAATATTATTCTTAACAAGATCTTGAGTTAATAATTCGAGTATTGATCGACGTTGCAAATCTTCCTGGTATCCCCAAGCATCGTATTCAAAAAAATGATATTCCCCTTTTAATTGCTCTCTAAGCATCTTAACGACATTGGATTTACCAGAGCCCCATTGACCTTCAATTCCAATAATACGAGGTAACGCTCCTTCGTTCAATGAATCATTGCTCCGAAAATATCGAGCTATTGCTTTGGATAGTCGACTCTGAGAGCCTCCCTCAAATTTATCTTCACCACTTGGGGAATTGGGAATAAACCTTGGATATTCTATGGGTTGCGTTTGAACCTCTTTATCTTCTTCCTCTTTTTGTTTCGTTTTCCTCTTAAATAAACACATACATACAATTTGATTACTATCTTTTCCTGTGTTTTTGGAATATAGGATTCATTTATAGAAATTTCAATATTCCCATAGATAGAAAAAGAATTATGATACTACGCAAATATAATCAATGTGTTATATTTAACAATATTGATTATAAACAAAAAATAGCCATCATTCTTCGTATTCACCAATAACCATCTTGGTTATGTCGAGTAAACAAAAAGAAATAGGAAAAACAGCCTATGGCCATAAAAATAGCCCGTATTTCACCGGGCTATTACTCTATTTATACACACTTGTATTATTCCTTTAATTTATCCTGAATATTATTGGGCTCTTGAATTTGTATTTCCTTTTCAGAGGCCTTTTCCTTGACATTCTCTGTCCTTTCTTTTTCCTCCACTTTACTACCTATATATTCAAATCTATTATAAAGGAAACAAGTTAATCCCATGTATATTATAATAGCAATAATTCCCAAATAGAATCTTCTAGTCCTTACATACTGCTTCCACGGTAATTGTTGTATTAAAATTGGAGAGGCAAGAAGATACAAACACATAAACAGGATTAACAATACACCTAATCCCATTGTATTACAAATGAGTAATGGAAGATTAACTTCATCATTCATAATGAATATATTTACTATTCCAAACAAAAAAGTTATTGCAGTAGTAAATATGGCTATCAAATCAAAAGCTTTCTTATCGGTATTTTTAATAGAGGATTTGATTTTATCAATTTCCACCTTTTCTTTGGTAACCGCATATATCATTTTCTGCGATTTGTACTGCTGCTCATAAGAATCTGCACGTTTAGCCAACGCATCATAATCATCGTTATTAGCAAACGGCGATGGCACAAACAAATTTAATTCATATTTTTCTGAATATACACACGACTCTTCAAACGGCAATTGGAACGCAATAAAAACATGTGATTTACACCATTCTATCCGTTCTTTGTATAAAGGAATCAAACGCTCCAGCTCTGAGAATTTATCCTCCATTAAATGGTCATTGATATCTTCCTTATCAATATGCCTCTGTATGCAATCAATGATGGATTGAATAGCCTTATCATAGGGGTGAAAATTTTGTATATAAGTCGCAGCCTGTATATCCTCAATGACCCTTAACTCCTCTTTTATTTTTTTTAGTTTAATATCTTTTTTTACTCGAGTAAGAAAAGAAAAGCGGCAATTATAAAGATAATTATATACAGAATCCCAGGAGAACTCATCACTAATTCTCTCCATCTCACTCTTTTGTTGTTTAGGATCACTCTTATATATACCGTATGCTCTTTTAAAATCTGCAATAACATCGTCCATTGACTTAATATCCATCTCATTTTTTAAAGATGTCCTATAGTCCCTCATTTTGAAAACAAATGGAGCTATTTTATCATCTTTTGAATCTGAATCTGGATCTGAACATTGCTCACAAATTTTCTCAAACAAAGAATAATCCCCAACATCAAGTTTATCTGGATAAATTGTTTCTTCTTTTAGATTTGAAGTGATATATCGAAGTGGTTCTATTCTTACTCTACGAAGAATAAACGCCGTCTTTTGTAACAGCAATGTACATATTTCTTTTACTCCAACAGAGGTATTTTGAGCTATCATCTCAATGGAACTTCTTAACTCCAAAATTTTATAAGCTCGCCCTTCATCAACAAGCAAATAATACTCTTGTTGGCATATAGGAATTGCAATATTGTAAAATGTCTCAAGTAACGAATTCCTATCTGTCTTTCGAAATAACCTTTTCAACCAAATATTGCTATTTTCGTAGTCCGCCTTTTTATATTTGCTTCTAACAAGAAAAAAGAATGATTCATAGGACGCTAACGCATTAAACAATGATGACCCTAAATAAAAGACTTCTAGCTGAATACGGTTTTCAGGTGTTGTAATTGGCCCTACTGGTGGATTAGGAATATTCGCTAATTCCTGTTTAAACTTCTCTAAAATCTCACCAAAATTTTTCTCCCTTATATACTCCCCAGAAAGAATTGATCGAGTAAGATGTATAAAACTAAATTCTATGAAATCTTGGATTTTATTATAAAAAGCTTGACATGCTTCACCATCATTATAATTTATATGGCTCCACTTCTCATTCCCAAACTCAACTTTATATTTTTCATAGCATACCTGCAATTCCATTATCCCCCTCCAATTTAATCAGTAAGACTAAACCGTTTATTGGAATCCTTGCGAATTGAGTCTATTGGCATCTTAGCACTCAATTGACCCATAAATTCTGCAAAATCCATTGCCCGATTCCAACTATCCCATCTATGAGTAACCGCTACCAGTTCAAAGGCAGTTAACCCAATAAGCAATTCGTTCTTTTCGCGAAGAGAGCCAACCGCTTCTCGTATCTGGTCAAATTCGGGACCTTTATAATTTAAAGTTTCGGACTCTTGCTTTTTCCTTTCAATTGTCCTATACTTAGCTGTATATGATGGCAAATCACCTTCCTGAATCGCATTGTACACATCACTCTCCACCGGGCCATATGGCATGGCATAAAAGTTATTAAATATATCCAAGAGATCTTTGCCCCCACCCTCCTTAGGAGCAGCCGTCAAAAACAGCAATTTCAAGGCTGTAAGTTTAGACAACGGCTTATTCTTTAACTCTTCATGAGAATCTCTCCACTCTTCAAAAAGTTGGAGCATATAATCAAATGCCTCTATTTTATCTATTACTTTTACCATAATTCCTTTTTGTATTTTATATTATAGAACAATAGTACGATGAAAAGGGTCACAATCTATGGCATTATGATAAATTTTATATTGCCTTCGTATTTCTCTTGAACAAAGCCAAACATACTATCTAAACTAGAATAATTGTCATATGTTTGTTGCAAATATAGAGATTTTATTTTAGTTTTATCACAACATTGATAATATAATAAATTATATCCCGATTTATAAAATATGCAGTAATAGGATTTGAAATACCACTCGGAATATACTTCAATGGTCACATCAACACAATATAAATAACTGACAATCAAATATTAAATTCCTTTTTTCTCTGCAAAGATTTTCAAATCCCCACACTTTTTCCAGCCTTCAAAAACTTAATATCCTAAAAAATAAGCTCTTAGGGTTTCAAAAAGGAAATTTTTTTCCTTCTTTCAGTCGGAAGTGCCCCCTACTGCCCTGAAAAACAAAAGCAGATTCCGTATTTCGAAATAGCGGAATATGTACAAAAGCCCGGTATCGAGGCGTATCTATAAAAAAATGCAGCCCGCTTTCACAAGCAGACTGCATCGCTCATTCTAACTAAAAACAACTATCAGAACGCCCAAAGAGTATAGCTAACCGTCACCCCGACGAATGGCTGGAAACCTCGCGGGGTAAGGCCATAACCGGCTCCGACTCCGATATTCCACCTGCGGGGCTTCTCCCGAACGGTGATAATCTGCGTCCTCGGAAAGAGAAACAGACTGTCGAGTCTCGGACGATACCCCGACACATAGGCTCGGTAGGTACTGTCTTCATAGACTTTCTGCGTAATGGGAATAGCGACCGCAACGCTATCGCTCCGATGTACGGTGTCGACTGCATGGCTCCCGACACTATCATTGACAGCGGACGGAAGTCGTGCAATGACATATTTCACTACTATGCTATCCCGGGGAACCGGGACGAAGTAGGGAATCGTATCGACAAACGTCGCGGTGTCTTTCTCCCGATTTCCCTCGGGAGCGGTATCGACGGGGCGTAACCAGCCCCAAAAAGCGACAACGAGAAGCATACCGACGAGAAGCCAGGGCAATGTTTTCATAACGAGTTCAGATAATCGATAATTCCTTTTACGTGCAAACGGACTATCGCCTGCTTGCCCGCATCGCTCAAAAGATAATCCACGTCCTCCCGGTTATCTTGGAAAAGATTCTCTGTCAATACGGCCGGGCAATTCGTGTGTTTGCAGATGTAAAGGCTACTTACCCAATAATTGCGGCCGCCCGTCTCCCTGCGTACCGTCAGGCCGATGTTTCCGGCGGCTTCGGCTATGGACGTCGCGAGCCGCTCGCTGTCTTGCGATGCCGCCGGATCGACGAACACGCTCCACCCTCTGGCCGAAAACCATGTCGAACCGTTACCGGCGGCATTGACATGTATCGATACGAGTATAGCCTGCTTGCCAGTTTCCGCATAAATCCGGTTCGCTCGTTCTACACGCTCCTTCAAAGGAACGTCCGTATCTTCGGGAACGAGCAAGGATACATCGATACCCTGTCGTTTCAAATCCTGCGCTATCTTGCGGGCCATCTCACGGGCGTAGGCATACTCCCTTAACCTTCCGTCCGGGCTTCTCTTTCCCGCTGTGTCCCGACCATGTCCGTTGTCTAGAATCACCTTCATTTTCTTTTAGATTTTATATAATGAACTGTCTTTCGAAAGACGATTACTCGTCCCTATTCTCCGGTTCGATCACATCGCCGCTCTTATTCTTGAACAGTTTGAAGATATTGATGCGTAACTTACTTCCCCGAGCTTCGAAGTAATTGTTGAAACACGAATTGATCTCGCAACCGTAAACCACCAACAGCACCAATGCCGGGAGTATCGGCAATCCGAAAGGTTCGCCGAACACTTTCCCGAAACTCATGGCCACCAATATCCAGCAAATATAATCCACCAATTTGTTCACGCTCCGCCGAGTCGCCCGACTCGTCCGTATCTTCTCCCCTCGCTTCCGAGCTGCCTCGATGCCGAATTTCAAGTCCGCCACGATCAAGCACACGGCCGCGAGAATAAACCACTTCACCGGCTCCAACAGATCGGTAAACAGCGTCAGCGTAGCTGTAAATACTTCTTGCAATACGTTTCTCTCCTGCATATCAATTCGTCCGTCTCTCGTTAAATACTCGTTCTAATTCTCTCGCCTCCGCCTCGGGGAGTTCCTCCCAATCCGTCAGGTCGGTTCCGGCCGGGGCGGAAACAGCCGAAGTAACCGTGATATACTCATCTGTTTTATATACCAACAAATATCCTTCTCTCGCTTTTTTCCGTATCATTTTTCAAACTCCTATTACTTGCCAATTTTTATCCGTAGCTATCTTTATATCTTCTTCCGTAAGTTCAGATGTCCCGGCACATCCATTTATGTTAATAACTCTTACTGATTCACCTTTGAAATTTGGTAACTGATTAAAAATTTCTATTATGGCGTCATAAGAAAGTGGAGCAAACTGAAAATATAAATGTGCGTTACTAATTTGATAATCAAATGGGGATTCCGATGAAAATGTTAACCCAATTAGACCAATACTTGAATGTTCTCTTTCACTTGACCACACTAAACATCTTATCTTTGTATTTTTTAGGTCCAATCTCATGGTTTTTGGTACATACTGCATAGTAAGAATGAGTCCATTTCCTTTTGACCCAAAATCGCTTGGTAATTCAAAATCATATAACTGTTTACAATTTTGCAAAAATCCTAATGCATCCTCTACATTCGGCATCGATTTGGGCAATACCAATTTTCTCAATGAGATGCAATTATAAAAACAGTTCCTAACATAAGTACCGGTAAATGGTTCCTGAGGCATGATTACTTCCTCGACCATTTGTCCAGTTCCATAAAAGCAATGACTCCATCGGTTATCCGATGATACCTTCATTTTAGAAAGGTCTACTTTACCTCTGGTTTGATTTTCACAACCCCATAGATATTCTCCAAATTCTCCTCCTTCAATCTGAATGTCACTTAAATCTTGACAGACACCATTCCTAAATCTATAACCGATTAGCTTAGTTAATTTTAAAGTATCCCCGGCATGTAATATGTATTTCAATCTGGTTTTATTATAAGGAAAAGAGGGAATCATGTCTATTGTATCCGATAGAAATTTAATGGCTTCTAAGGGGAATGTCGCTATGTCGAAGGTGGAGAACTCAAACTTACGAAGATTCTTTCCGAATACAATATATTTATAAGGAGCTATATTAAATATCTTTTGAGGGTAATTTACATACACATAACCGTTTGGATAAATATAATGGGGATAGTCAATCGAATGTAATTCATACGTAACCTTCATTATCCAAAATTCCCTGCCATTAGTATCTATTCTGCCAGTTCCTTTTAAATATTTATGGTTTGTTATATTGGTAGTCGTTGGGGCGATAGCGGTATAAATTTCACTACCGTCTCCCCAATCTATCTTATAACTTTTTACATTAAAAGAGGAGTACTGCACAAAAATATAATCTTCAAATGTCGTCGGTTTATCGTCTGTCACCACAAACCAAATGTCATTATCCGGGCATTCGTCAAGATTTCCCCATGATGGGTCGGGAATGAATTTAGGTTTTTGAACAATAGCCGGCACGCTGACCCTCGCTTTCACCGTAACAGTGTCTGGAACGACGATCTGTTCTTTCACCGCAACGGCCTCCGGCACGATTACTCGCTCTTGGACTACTGCACAATCGCATGTTCCCATAACATTATATAATTTTGATGTTTGTAGCTTCTTGCCTTCCGTACGGGCAATATCCTTTCTCGAAATCAGGATCCTCCCGACAGAAACGTCGCTCTACGGTGAGAATCCCCCGGCGGAATGTATTCGGCTCGAATATGCCTATCAGTTTACCGTCGCGAAAGACGCAATTAACGCGTTCATCGCCACTCTGCGATATTACACAAGACTGCCCGGCTTCATCGCGATAGATGAAGCGGAAAACCATATTTTCGGCATCTAGGGGATTACCTTGCGAATCTTCGAATACGATTTCGAATTTTATTCCTTCCCATGAATATTTTTCATGCATTCCTGTCATATTTTATATATAATAAGTATCTTTGTCCTAGCCCGACTGAATAGTCTTCGGGCAGTCCAGAGTGAAAAATCCTTTTGTAGGCCCGACGGAATAGTCTTTGGGCCTTTTTTCATATCTTCTCCTTTAACATTTCCCCTTTTTCAAAAGTGAATGAGAAATCAACGCCATTGGGAATTTCATTACCGACTACTCGAAGCGAGAACCTTGCGATATTCGAAATTCGAGTTCTCCCGTCGAACACAGCCAGGCCAAACTGTCGAACTACAATCTGTTCTCGACTTGCACCACGCGGTGTTTCTGTAAAGATGAATTCTTGTTTATATCGGCCATAATGGACAATGACTCTCGGGAATTTGCCTTCCACAACTTGTCCTCCAATCTCATCAGGTGTATTCGAAATTATGGTTGCGGCTCCGGGCGTATAGGGCCACCGATAGAACTGGAACCTTGATTCCGGGTTGTTTACGTTCTTCGGGATTCGCCAGCCGGCCACTTTTCGATACCCTTTTTTATCAAAATTCCTGTCTCGCGTAGAGACATGGCGCATGAGGCGAATTTCAAACGTCGAGGCGTCCGCCCCAGTCGGTAGGTATTCGACCGGATACAGGACAAGATTCCCCTGTTCTATTTTCAGCGTGATGTCGATGTATGGCGATGCTACTCCGATAGGGCCAGAATTTTGGCTGCCAATCAAAGAAACCATATCGTCAAGAATAAGCCCGAGACTGTCGGGGGTGATGCTGTTCGCTTCGGTTTCTGCGCGGAGTGCTTTGATTTTCGCTTTGATGTCGTCGATTTGAGCCATAGTATTTCTGTTTTTCCTCAAAAATATGGACGAATGACGAATCGTAAAAAGACAAAAAACCCCGCATCTCGAAGATACGGGGCCGGATATTCGGTAACAAATTATCGTTCGGGCTTCATGAACCGCCAGCGTCGTCTTTCATCGGCCGGAACGTCTCGATATATTCTTCGAGCATCTCCTTGAAGGCGAATAACTGCGGCTCCCTGTCGAACCATACGAACGACCGGGGCAATCCGGAGGATTCGACCTCTATCTCTACCGACGGCGATTTCCCCGGTTCTCCGGCCGGGTAGCGGGTAATCCGAACGACCAGGTCGTCGCGGGTGAACTCGATCGTATGGCTTTTCATCGCGCACCTCCTTTCTCCGTAAAACGGGAGGTTATGTCGGCAACGCCCCGATAGGCGTAAGCTGCCAGTGCGAGCGCCGGCAAGGCCAATAGGGGCTCGCCGGTCGATAGAGCGAGCAGCAAGACGAATAACGAAGCGACGAAACGGACGCTTCGCCACATTTCACGGCGAGTGAGCTTTACTTCGAGCTCCCGCTCGAAAAATCGAATGAGGGATTTCTCTAAGGCCGATGTTTTTCGGCCTTCCTTTGCCTGCGATACAGGCAACACGACTGTTCTTTTCATTTTGATGAGCATTAAATGAAACAATATGTTAACTAAAACACGGGAAGGGAATAAAAAAGTTCCGCTTTCCCGTTGCTCATCACCTAAATCAGGCTGGGAGGCCATTAAGCTCTCCACACGGGGGTCGGAACTATATGTATCGCCCTGGGCATAAAAAATGCCAACGGCAAAGTTGGCGAACGTCGTCGCCTGATTTAAATGATGAGCATTGCAAAGATGGGGGTTCTTTTCGAGAAAAGCAAGAGATCGGGCGAAAAAAGAAACGCTTCGCCACATTTCACAGCGGGTGAGCTTCACTTCGAGCTCCCGCTCGAAAAATCGAATGAGAGATTTCTCTAAGGCCGACGTTTTTCGGCCTTCTTTTGCCTGCGATACAGGCAATGCGACTGTTTTTTTCATTTTGCTTGACAATTAAATGAAACAATATGTTAAGGACGGGAAGGGAACAAAAAAGTTCCGCTCCCCGTTGTCAAGCACCTGAAACAGGCTGTGGGCGCATTAACGCTCCACACGGGACGGAACTATATATTGACCGATGGGCACAAAAAATGCCAACGGCTATGTTGGCGAACCTCGTCGCCTGTTTCAAATGCTTGACATTGCAAATATGAGGGATTTTTTTGAAACGAGCAAAGGATAATACAAAAAAAAGCCCCGACTTTCACAAGCCGAGACCTTTCCTAACTTAAATAATAATCTATGAAGTCAAGTCATGCGACTCCGTTGGAGGAGTAGCGATATAGGGCATTCTGCGGGAATTTTTCGCACCCGATGTATAGCGTGTCGAAAGCATCGGTTCCGTCGGTACGATGTTCGAGCAGGGATTCTTCCGACTCTTCGAGCTTTTCTCCGCCTTTGTCTTTCCGAAAACCGTTCCGCCCCCGGGAGACACCGGCAGATTGTATCGCAAGAATGAGGTCGTCGTTGTTTTGCCGGTTGAAAAAGGGCATGAACCGCTGTTTGCCTGCGAACCCCTGGTTAATGAGCAGGTATTTCTCATCGTGCCGCATAGGGTTCCCGAGATAGACATCGACGACCGTCCAGCCGTGCCTCTCGAATTCGTGGCAAACCACCCAATGGAAGTCTTGGTCGTTGACGGCATAGTTGGCTCCGAGAGCCGTGGAATCGTAGTAATAGACGACGGTCTTATTTTCGTGATTCGCATAGTATGTGCAGAAGTCGTCGATAAGAGCAGGGATTTTCCGCTCGAATTTGACGAAGAACGATTTTATGATGTTGAGCCGACGCCCGGAGGGTTGCCCGGCGACTATCCAGTTGATATTGGCGTTGTAGTCCATGCCGATACAAATAGGCTCGAACGGATCGACGTCTTTATCGGCCCGACTGTCGAGCAAAGCGGGGTCGAAGTCGTAACCGAGCGAATCGAGATAATCGAAATCGCTGGCGTTGTATTTATGGGCTTCGCGCATGGAGGAGTAGAACCCGTCTTTGGCGATACCTATCCGCTGGCAGAGGATAGAGGTCCGGAATGTTTTCGGCGTCAGGTCGCGCTTCATCTGCTTGATGTAGTTTTCGCCCAAAAGTTGAAGGTTCTCGATAGAGGAGTACTCTTTGTAATACACGGCGACCGACCTCATTTTATTGAGGTTCGTATCGAGACGACGGAGATAGCTTTGCAAATACTTGGGAATTGGTCTCCCTTCTTTTTTACACTCCCGTATCCGAGTTTTTGTTCTCCAAATTTCGAAGACCGTGGCTTTGATGGTGTCGATGAGTTCGACGTCCATCTTCTCCTTGTAATGAAGGAACCAAGAGCCCTTTTGCGTTTGGGGCATATCGCTCAAAATCATGAGCGAATGGTTGAACGAACGGGCTCCGAAATAGGATTTTATGCCGCCGTTGGCGGGGAGCGTTTCTTCTTTGAGCTTTTTGTAGTCGATGAACTTGGCTTCGTCGACGAGCACCCACGAGAGCGTTAAAGAGTTGGAAGAACCGGGACGGTCTTGCGAGATAATAATGGCTACCGAGCCATTATAAAACGAAATTACATGTTCGTAGTCGGCCGGCTCGGTAATCGGCTTCGCGAACCATTTCGGGGGACGACGCCCCACGACATAATGGATGCCTTCGGCGAATCCCCACCGCTTCCATGCGGCGAATAACCCGGGCAAAGTGTTCGTGAGCCCGTGTTTGAAAGTGGGGACGACGATGCCTCCGGTAGAGCCCGGCATGCGCTGCATGTTCCTGAGGACGAACGGCGAGGCGATACTGTCGGTTTTGCCGGTACGCCTGCCGGCGACGATTACCGTAGTATTGGCCCCGATAAGCTGCGTGAGTCGCTGCGGCGCGTTGAAATAGACCTTATTTTGCGCTTCCATCTCCGAACAGTTCGTCTTCTTCGAGATCGGCTTCCTCGAATTCGATATCTTCGATGTCGATAGTCTCTTTACGGTACTTGTCGAGCATCTCTTTGATTTTCTCGTTGATATTGGGAATAGGTTTAATACCCAGCACCGTAGGGTCGTCGGTGGCCGTAAAGGGCTGCACGACGATCCGGTCGTACGGCATGGCCCGCTCGTCCTCGATATCCACGCGGTTGTATTTGGCATAGCTGGAAGCCGCCCGTTCCATCGTCTTGGTATCCTTGCGCTTTTTGGCCGTTTGGTAGGTCTCCAAAAGCATCTCGTTGGCTCTCCACCGATGATAATCCCGGGAGGCTTCCGCAATCCTCGGGATCATCGACTTAACGATGGCGAGATCGGAATAGGCTGCGGCCTGAGAAATGCGATGCCGGGAAACAAGGACTTCGACGAACTGGCGGTCTTTCGCATCGGGATTGGCGACTGCCCAAGCATACATCTCGCGCAAACGCAGAAGCCTACGAACGGTAATTTCGTCGTATTTCCGCTTCAATTCGTCCTCGGCGGTAAAGAGGTCCTTCTGGCAAATTTCTATGGTGGCAGGCAGCGGCATAACGATTCACCGTACTTCTTCATTCGAGAATACCCAACCGCTTCAACTCTTCGGTAAGTTTCTCGGCCGGATCCGTGATAAGACCATACCATTCCAGAATCCTAGCTTTTAGCTCGGGCGTCGGCTTCTTCGCATATTTGCCTTTATTCAAGGTGACCAAGCGTAGAGCCTTCCGGCTTTCTTCGGAGAGAGAGCCCGGCGCGTTTCCGCTTTCCTGTCCCTGTTGCGGGACATAGCGGTCGTACCGCTCCCAATTCTCGTGCAGTTGCTTGTCGAGCGAGATCAGCTCTTTAAGGAACGGATATCGCTCGCTGTCGGGGCAAGGAGACTCTTCGGTAGAGATAAGCCGGAGCTTCGTTTGAACGTCCCTCATTCGCTGAGCGATACCGAGGTTCTCGACATACAGCGACCGGATTTCCTCGGGAAGCGAATCGTGGTCGGCGCGTTTGCCTTTTTTGAAATCTCTCGCAGGGTTGTTTTCCTCGATAGAGAGTCTCTTCTCGAAGATCTTCTCGACCTTCTTTTCCATTTCCTTCACCTGTTCGTGGGTGAATTCCTGCACTCGGAAATTTACATATTTCTGAATGTTCCGGGTAATGAACTCGGCGTGTTTGGCCGGATTCGGCGCGAGGTTGCGATACTGGATCTTATTCCCGGATAGGCGGAAAAGCAAGAGATTTCCTTGCTCGTAGTCCCGCTCCTCGCGGGGAGTCGAGAGCCATTTCTGTAAAGATTCGGTGAGTTTCTTGTCCATAGTTTCATTGTCGGTTTTTGATTCCTTCCATGTCATATCGTCGTTCTTTCGAGACGGAACGGTCGAGAGTATCGGAACGTTTATTCTCCGGCACATCGTTCAAGAGTCCTTTCCATAAATCGTCCATACTCTCGACAGCCGACTATCCTTCCGGTATTTCCGATCCGTCGGCCATGAAATCGCCTTCTTCGGCTTCGATTTTCCCTTTGTAGAAAGGAGCCGGAGTTTCATCGGTAGCCTCTACCGAGACGGTCGTGGAAGTCGTCCCCGTGGGCCCTTGTCCCAAATCTTGCGATACGGTGGATTTCGTTTGCCAGCGTTCGCAGCCGACGAGCCTCCAATTATCGGCCATATCTTGGACCAAAAACACATTGTCGTTGTTGTTGATATAGGCAGCCGCGGCCGAAGCATCGGCCCCGACGCCCGGGTGTACGACCGTCAACTTGTTGAGTTGGGTCTGGCTGGGTACTTCCCCTTGCGGCTCGCTGGTGAGTTGCGCTTTGTCGGGAAGGTGGTCGATGTATTTCCACTTGGCATCGGCGGCCAGGACAAAATCGCCGGTCAGTTCGGCCGATGTGGCTCTTCCGTTTTCATCGCGAGGAAGAGTCGGCCATTTCAAGATCGCGCTCTTCGAAAGATAGTACAACCGGCGGCGGACACCGGGAAGCACGGGGGTTCCCTGACACCACCCGAGCGATTTTTGAATATTCAGGCAATTTTCCATCATTGAAGCGATTTGGATTTACGAAAAATATTAGTTATCCCTGTTTCGTGACATCGACCATGAGCAGCATGCGCGGGTCGATCGAGTAAAACTGAACGCCGAAGAACATGGCGGCCGAGAGGGTCAGCATAAAAGGCTTGAAACGATCGACTTGAATTCTTTCTTGGTCAGACAAGCTGTCATATCCATAGAGCATATTCGATTTCGGAGCCAAGAAGAACTTCGAAGAACCTGCGAGACAAGTGAGAGGAGCCAGCGTCGTCTTGTTGTTCGACCCCTCGACGACCGCCTGCTCGAATTTCTTGTTGTACACGATACCGCCATGCGTGAGCATATAGGCATCGTTGTAGGCGTCGGCAAACTCGGGCGAACAGTAGAGGAATTTCTCGGTAGCCCGGAGAACCGGGTGGGCTTTCCGCTCGATGGACTTGGCAACATCGAGCGCATCGGCTTCGCTGAACCCGGTCGTAATCTTCAGGAGGTTGCCTTTGGCCTCGGAAATGTTTTCGGCCGTTACCTCGGCATCGGCAATAGTAATAAAGCCGTTGAAGAGGTCGGCAGAGGTATCCCCTTCTGCATTTCTTTTAGCCGTAAAGAGAACATTGTGCAACGATTCGCCGAGGCTTTTAAGAACAGAAGCGATCACGAGTTTTGCAGAAGGCGCCGTTTTCTGCCCTTCTCCCAAGAATGAAGCATTTTGTCCCAACAGCATCGTAATAACCGAGTTGGGCTCAAAATCCTCGCAGACATTTCCGAAGAATGTCTCGAGCTCTCGATATTTCACCTCGGTCGTGGAAGATGAATTTTTATCTGCTTTGTAAGGACCGAACTGAGCATTCGATTTTGCCGTTCCGACATGCTCTTTATTTCTGATCCCGGGAATACCGGTCATGAACCGGAGTGAATCTTTACAAGAAAGCATAGGGAGGAGAAGCAACTGCTGTCTCCACTTCTCGGCGGCCTTTTGGTATTCTTCGTCGGAAAATGAGATATTATGTGCCATATTTGTTAAGGAATTTGGTTAAACAAATCTTTTGCTTGTCGTACGTTTTCGACATACGATTCGAATGGAGATTTATCCTTCTCTGCCGAATTGTCGTCGACGACATGTTTCGTTTCATCTGCGGGCTTTTTGCGAAGGGCTTCGAGTTCTGAGTCCTTTTGAGAAACAGTCTCTTTCAGTTCTTTAATTTTCGAATCCATCTCTTGGAGATGGGAATCAAGTTTTTGCATGAGATCGGCGGAAAGATGGAATTTCCCGTCGCTCTCTTCGATTGCCTCGATCTCGAGACACCCGATAATCGATTGGAATTTTTTGTTCATTGTTACACTAGATTGTTGATGTTGAGTATTGGAGCGGAAAAAAGAAGCGAACAGAGAGAATATCTTGTCCACGCGAGAGTCGTTTCTCTCTTGTACAGAGAATGGCAAAGGAATGCCAGCTTCCGACAGATCCTCGATCACCTGGGCGGTTACTTTGGGAGTGACATCGCCAGGGAGATCACAGATCTCGTCGACGAATCCCCAGTCGAGTGCCTCTTGCGCCGTGAGCCATCCTCCGACCTTCATCAGGTCGAGCAGTGCTTGTTTGTCTTTTTTACACTTGTCGGCATACATGGCGGCGATATTGAGGTCGATCTTCTCCAAGTCCTTTTTCTGTTTGTCATACTCCTCGATCAACTGGCGAAGCTGATCGGCGTTCAGACTAGCCCACTTGGTTATCACCGTGCTGCATTTGTGAACGAGATACATGCCCGATGTCGCTATGCTGATGTGCTTGGCTCCCAGCGATGCAATCGTCGCAGCGCTGGCATTCATACCGACATAATGGACTTTAACATTTCCATGTCGGCGGAATGCCTCACAGATAGAAAAAGCAGAGGCGACACTTCCTCCCAGCGAGTCGATGAGCACATTTACCTCTTTCGATTCGCTTTTTTCGAGGATATACTCTACATAATTGGAGTCGAAGTCGTATCCGCCAACATATCCTTTGAGTTTCAGGTCGAATTTTTTTGCCATAGAATTACCTTTTTAGCCAAAGGTAACATCTGGACAACAAGCGATAAAAGACTATAAAATCAACGGAATGAGCGATTTTATAGAAACCCAAGAGATTTCAATCTGAAAACCGGCCGAGTCACCCGAAGGCGGACCGATAATCTCTTTTACATTGACGACTGGGAAAGGAGACTCTCTGGCCCCAATCAAATAAGATTTACCGGATGCACATGATATGATAAAGGCAACATTCTGCTCATCAAACGGAAAATACTCGTCTGTAAGGAATTCCAATATCGTTTTCTCGCTTGTCGAATTGTTGTCATTCTTTATATTATACTCACATTTCGGAGAGCCAACGAAAGATATTTCCGTTGTGTCCGCTAACACAGAAATGGGCAAATTCGCTTTGCTTTTCAAAGAGACATTAGGCGGAAGCAGACTACAATCGACCACCTGTAATCGGAGAATGCCCGGCAAAATTTGTTTCATTGCTAAATATTTGTTATTGTGCGTTTTGTACCGTATTGTTAAATTCTTCCTTTGAACTCGTAGCGTTTCTTTGCTGTTTTTTTTGGTACGTTTTTCTCATTCGAAAATACATCTGTCGAATGGTTTCCCAGCTTTTCGGATCGTCGGCGATTTCGTGTTTCTCCATAAAGGTCCAAATGAGGTCAGAAAGATTGTGGGACAGACTGTCGAAGGTGTGCAGCTCATTCCAAAGCTCAATCCGGAATCGAATATAAATCGTCCGCTCAAGAGCCTTCTTCGCTCGGGGTGGTAGAAAATTGTAATACCGAGGATCCTTCGTTTTAAAATAGGGAATCTCAATCGCCAAAGAATCGGGAGATTTCAACGGAACCGGGATATCGGCTGGCTGCGTCGTCAGTGAATACTCCAAAATATCGTTTTCGGCACTCCCCCTCGGGAAACGTATCTGACCATTTTGGCCAAACTGATGAAGCAACCATTCGGCAAGATATTTCTCCAAATGAATATAAACATAGTATTGAGACATGACGTAATAATTTAATACACAAATATATAAATAATCAAACAAACTGTAAATACGTAACCAGAAAAATGAACGAAAAGGATTAAAATATTTCTATATGTGTATTCTATGAAAAATCACAAAAAAATAGTGCAGAAGTACGAAAGAAGTTCAACCAGCTGAATACCAAAGCGATATGACCGTACTTTTTTCGTACTGTTTTTTTTGCCGTACTCCTGCACAGTACGCACAGTTTCGCACTGCTTCAAAATAAAAAAAGTACGATCGTAAAATATTGAATATCAAAAGGTAAAATAACCACCGTACGAATGTACTGTTTTTCCATTATTATTAAGATTCAAAATAAAATAAAAAAAAGAATATATATACGCACATAGCTTTTGCGCTATTTTTCAGCGTTTTACCGTATTCCTTGCACCGCAGCACTTTCCCATACATTCTCAACGAAGGGGGTGTGGGGGAAAAAGAGCCCGGCATAAAAGCATAAAACGGGTCGGTGCAACGATACACCGACCCGTCTGAATACCTCTCGTCTGCCTTGTCCGCTCTGGATATAATCGTTCGCTCTTTTACGAATCAGAACAGCCCGGGCTGAATGATCGTGCGGATCAAATCGTCGACCGCCTCGATAGTAGAGGGCAAGAACCTCGAACGGTTTTGCTTGATATACCCCAAGAAATAGAGCTTCGCCTCTCGTTCCCTGACGAAATACCCGAACTCCAACGACGGGAGCCGTCCGGCTCGCCGCCCATCGGCGAAGAAGATATCGTATCCTATCGCAAACTTATCGGGCGCAACCTGCCCGATAAGAAGTACGACACGTTCTCGACGATTGTCAACGACAACGTCTTTCTTGTAATTCCGAAGTTCGCCGGAGTTTTCAAAAACCCGAATCCGGTAGTTTTCATAGGGATTAAAATTCACACTCATATCCTAAAATTAAAATGGTTGTTTCTTTGCAAAATCAAGGCTAAACACGCCGAAATACTCTACCCCGCCCGACTTATCGGCCTCTCCGACAAACGCTTCTCCCGGGTGATCTTCGATCCAATCGCGGAACGAGATGCCGGATTTGTTCGGCCGCGAAACATTGAAGTGATATCCTTTGAAATCACAATAGAGCACAACCTTCGTGCGGAAATTGGAGGGAGTAACCCCGAATTTGCTGTCGGGGAAAGAGCTATGATAAGCGTCGTACATGGTCTTTCGCGGTATGCGTTCATTCAGATTGTTCGCCGACTCGTCGAAATAGGTCTCTGCCCACTGAACGAAGGCCTCGCCCATTTGCTGTTTGAGGGTTCTCATCTTGATGTCGCGCATCGGCGGCGGAACTGCCCCTTGCCCTGTTCGATACCAACTCTCGGCCATGGATTTGAAATAGAACATACAACACTCGGCCATGAAATTATCGAAAAGATTCCACTGGTCCTCGTCCCAATCGGCAAAGAATTGGTGTCCGAAATCATCGATGGGCCGATGGTTGTCGTTGTACCAGTCGGAAAAGGCCATATAGGTAATGCGCTCGAGAGCCGAGCGATTGTTCGCATTTATGGCGTGGTTCGTAGTGATGTAGAATTTGGGCGATTTTTCGTTGGGTATGATGAACCGAGCCTTGGTCTTTGGATTGACCGCGAGGTCGCCGGTAACGGCAAAGAAGAATCGCTCGAAATCAAAATTCACCTTGACATCATCGATGAAGATGTTTCGGGTTCTCGGTGTCACATTCGAATAGATGTAATCGTCGTCGTTTTTGGTATTTCGCCCGTCGATAGCTGTCTGATCGAGTATTTTTGCGAGAGCCGCTCCAACCAGCGACTTACCGGTTCGTCCGTTTGACTGGGCAACCTCTCCCATCTGGCCGTCCATCGCGATAACCGCCTTCAACTCGGTCTGATATTTGTAGTCGCACATGAGAAAGCCGATAGATGTAATCTTGTTGACGACATGCTGCTGAAATTCCCGCTCCTCCTGGTCGGTAGGTGTGTGTCCTGGTATGTTCCAAAAATTGGAAGTATTACAGATGAATCGGAAAAACTCACAGGCTTTACCCTCTTCTGTCGGGAAAACAGAAAAGCCGGCAGCCGGGTCATATTCGATTTTATCAATAACGGGAACCCGCTTGAACTTTCGCCGGATTACTTTGTCGCTCCAAACCTGCCCCAGGAGATCGCCAAATTCAATTCCTCGCGAGGTAATCTGAATTTGGCCGTTGCGGTAATACATTCTTTGGATATGAGGCTCGAAATTATCGAAGTTATCGTCTATCTTCGTTATTCGCTCGAGCTTATCAGGCCCCAGAAGAGAACCGAGCCGTGAGGCCAACATCGTAATTACGTCGCGATCCTTACAAGTTTGTAACGCGTAATAGTACACGAAATCGCGAATTTCGGTTGGCCCTGACAGATGGACGACTCCGTCGTCGATGCGAACAAACTTATATTGATCGACCTCCAAGTCGGAAGTATGAATGCGGTAGAAGCCATTAGCTGAAATGAACTGTAAGGCTTCGATGTAATCGAAATCGACCGTTTTCTTTCCCTTATCATTCGCCCCGATGACCCAGAAGTCTCTCTCACTCGAATAGCGCGATGCCTGGACAAGTTTACCGTCCTCAATTCGGTAATTTATCTTGGCAAAACGGAAATTAGGGATTTGCAAGAGCTCCTCCTTATGACGCTCAAAAAATCCATCTCTATCGTTCAACAGCCAAAAGTCCTTGATTTGGAAATCGGTTTTCGATGTGATTTTATGTATGTCAAGGAATTGGCCTTTACCGTCATGGGTGTGCATAACGGTGTCTATCTCCTTCCGAAGGACCTCCTCTCTCCCTTTGAGGGTATTGCAAAGTAAATCGTCGATGCCTTTGTCGTGTGAGGGTGTGTCATTGATATGACCGAAGAAGATGTCAACCGACACCCCGATATTGTGCATTGTCTGAACGTACTGCTTGAATTTGATGACGGCCTTGGCGAACTGATTCGGCCGCTGGTCGACATGGTCACCTATCTGAATCTCGCGGTGGAGATGATCCCAGTCGCTATCCATCAACAGAACGACATTCTTTATCGTGCATTTTTGGACCAGGTACTGAAGATCCTGGATTAGCCCTGTCTCGGCATTCCCGATATTGTAAATTCCTTGAATGCCGATAGAAGCGATACCATGTTTGCATGCCTTTTCGGCTTTTTTCTCCCCTTCCTGGACGATGAGCGTCTCTATATGCGTCTCGGAGAGGAATCGCTCTCTAATGTACTGAGGAATGTAAAACTTGGTCGGAGCCCCCTTGGGCGTTTGGTACTTTATCTCCCGGCCATCTTTATCGAGATGTAACGATGGATTCGACCACCGGATCCTGACGTATGGTTTGAGACTGCCGGCGGCCCCTCGCGTGGCATATTGAACAGGATTCCCCCAAAGGTCATAATAGTAAATGAGCATTTCATCATCGTTCTTATTGATGTTGAAATACTTATCCATACCGCCTCGCTGGAATGCCGGCAGATAGATTTCCCCACTCTTATCGTCGAGGCGAACTTTTGCGGTGACATCTTTCACCGTAAGACCACTGGCTTCCAGTTGAGAGAGACAAAACGACTGCTTTACTTTCTCTCGGCTTCGGTCGATAGCCCGCTGCCGTTTCTCCATCTCTGTTTCGAGAAGGATATTGTATCTCGAGGCAACAATTTGCAGGGCGTCTATGAACTCAACCTTATCATAATATTGAACGGCATCGATAGCTCCATTTATAGTGAACCCGCACGAGAAGCATTTCGCAATATCCATATTGGTTTTATGCGTGACACAAAGCCCCTTGTTCCGTCCCGACTTATGGCACTCGGGGCACTCGCAATATTGGGTTGCTCCGCGCCCAGAAAGTCCTGGTATAAAGTCGCGAATATCTGCCGCCGATTTCACCCTATCAATATCGAATTTGTTGTATTTTTTCATTTGAATAGATTATTTAAGTCTGCGAACCTTACGAATTCGGCTTTATTGTGAATATCCAGCCGCTGGAAGGCGTTTCGAATATGATTGTTTATCGTGTGTATAGACAAAAACAGAGCATCGGCTATTTCTTCTTTCGACTCTCCACGATACCATCTTTCCAGGATTCTCTTCTCGGCTTTCGAGATGTGGCTCTCAAATTCAGGGTGACATACAATATTTTCAAATTTGCATTCTCCCCGGAGAGGACAAAGAACATGTTCAAAATGGAAGGTAGAGGCATCGATGTCTATGATGTTGTCTATGTTGCCAAAGTTGCAACGACAAAATCTAGAGACAATCCGATATCGGAAAAGTGGAAGATTAGCCTTGCTCTTGGCATATTCAGAGGCCAAAGCGATATATGCTTTTGGATAGAACTTTTCAATCAGATTCGCAATTAAGGTCACAAATTCGTAGTCTTGTTCCTTTAACCGGCACGGTGATTTGCCCTCACTTCTATACCATAGTTCATCGTTAAAGATGAAAAATTCGATGGAGACAGTGAATAGTTCGTCCATGTCATTTTTCACAAATTAGAGGCCTCGAGAATATCTGTTGACCGAAAATTTCTTCAATTTTGAGCTTGTATAATTCAGGAATCCGACATACACCGTATTTCCAATTATACACTGTACGACGAGGGACTAAACAACCTTCAACTATTTTATCGATAGCAACCGTACATCTGTCTCTTATACACATCTCCGAGCCCACGAGACCGAGGCTGATCT
>ERZ1027013.126-NODE-126-length-34575-cov-12.926072_pt1 | contig 34575 bp, 30 predicted proteins | sample MGYA00519446_ERZ1027013 | MGnify/ENA primary metagenome ERZ1027013 (study PRJEB26926, sample SAMN06164699) | human gut metagenome | biome: ENVO:00009003; feature: ENVO:2100002; material: ENVO:00002003 | host: Homo sapiens | place: USA | collected 2012 ... | reverse complement strand
AGATCAGCCTCGGTCTCGTGGGCTCGGAGATGTGTATAAGAGACAGATATTATCCTACTGTATCAAATAATTTTATTCTGATAACAAGTACATCATCTAAAATAAACTGAAACGATACAGAGCAGCATTAATTTAATGAGATGAGTCTGAATATCATAAATAGACCTATAATTAATCTATTTCTAAATTTCGCTCCCCTAGATTGCGCAAAAGATTAATTTTGTATAATTCTTACTTGAAGAATTAGAGCGCGCAATCCGCGCTACAAAATTACCGTTTTGCATAATCCGCTGCGCTATCTCCTCTCAATCACAATTTATATTGACAAGTACCCACCATTTTGATATAATCATAAGTGCAAAGCATGCCAATGAGCATGAAACAATACCCCTTATGTCCGTGTAGGTGCCAGCCTATGGGTATTGTAACAGAAAAGCGCGAGGGTTTCAACCCCCGCGCTTTTTTTGTTGCCTACGCGTTGCGCTGTGTTAATTCGTCAGCTAGCGCATAAAGCATTGTTACAGCTGCGTTATCGTGGTTAAATATCTTCTGTATTTCCTCAATGCTCTTGCCTTGTTGCCTGAGATACACAGCGTAATTTTTCCGCAGCGAGTGCGGCGCTAAGTTAGTTTTTATGTTGAACTTTCGCTTTGCTCGTTTCAAGTCCATATAAACAGCTTGCCGCGTTCTGTGTTTGCGATAATCGTGCTGCCCTTGAAATACATAAATGCGCCCGCAGATTTTCGCCATATCATCAAGTAATTGCCCGCTGAAATAGCGGGTACTTTTTTTGCCTGTCTTTTGCTCTTTTATCGTTATGCCGTGCCGCTTGCTTTTCTGCGCTCGTTCCAGTTGCTCGCGCGTCAAAGAAAGTACATCATCTATTCGCCAGCCTGTTGCAAGGCAGATTTCGCAAGCAACTTTGTTTTCGGGTGTGAGTGCCCAAAGAATAGCAGCGAGCGCGTCCGTTTTCAAAAAGTCGCTGCGCGCCTTTTTTACCCCCTTTCAATGTCATAATTATTTCCGTTCCATATCAATGAGAAGTCGAACATTTGTGCGGTTTGCTCATTGTTTTCTTGCTCTTCACTTTCAACAATTTCAACAGCCTTTTTGTAGTAGCTGCTGACCGCCCCATATTTTTGAAGAAAGCGTTTGCACTTTAGAGTATAGCCGAGCGCCGTGATAATTTCAAGTGCAGCCGCTCGGTCGCGGCCGTAGTCAAACGGCTTTACACAGTATTTGCATACTTCGGCTACGCCCTGCCAGTCCCCCTCTTTAACTGCTGATACATTGATTTGAAGTGCAACATCAGAGCCGCAACAATCAGTCCAGAATTGCCGCAGCTTGTCATAAGATAAATACACTTTGCTGTCGGTGAAGTAAGATTTATTAACAGCAATCAGGCAATGCAAATGAGGATGAAAAGTCCAGATTTCGGAGTTAAAACTAACCTCTAAAGCCCTAAAACAGCCCTTAAATGCCTTTTTTATGTCCTTTTGTTTCCAGAATTTCCCGAAGTCTTTATATAGCTTGTTAACTGTTCGTTCGAGGTCTTGCCCGCTTTTGCAGTTCGGCACGGTCAAAACGAGGTGCAAAAAGCGGTACCCCGCTTTTTCCATCTCCCGCGCTGCGTGGCACATCTCGGCGAATAACTTCATACTGCGCCGATACTGGCACATAGGGCAAATGCGCTCACGGCAGAAATTAGCTGCAACGAGTTTACCGCCCTCAAAGAATAAGCGAGTGCCGCAGCCCTCTATCTTTTCGCCCTTGTTGCCTGATAGCTTGCCCTCAAATAGTTGGTTATCTGTTTCTTGCAGTAGCTTTCTTACTTGCTCTGCGTATTGCTTGTATTTTTCAAATTCAAGCCTTTTTTCTTCTATGCTTTCAAATTCCGCGTACACCGCATTGTTACGCGCTTTTTCGGGGTTTTTTCGATTTTGAGATGTTTCTAAATTATCAAGATAAGATTTCAAAAGGCTGCGCCTTTTGTTGCCGCTGGACTTCTCAGCCTGCGCGGCTGCTGTCGCCTGAGCGGCGCTGCTGCCCTAATTCGGCGATTTTAATAATATCAGCGTTTAACAATACACAAAATGTTAAACACTTGAATTTCGCCGCTGAGAGCGTGCAGCAAGAACGATTGAAAAATGCCACTCGAAATATACCACGGCGCTGTCGCTCGCCAGCATTAGTCAATAAATATGTTTCTCCCTCGCTGGCAATGCCGCTCGGTCGGTCAATGCGTTGCGCCCGAGCGGTTGCGCTGCTCCTCGTTCTTGTTGTCTCGCGGCTCGGCGCCCGCCGCCGCCGCTGCGTTGTCTCCGCTGCGCTGCGCGCTTCCTTGCGGGCGGCGTTCTCGGCGCTCGGTCAAAGTCTGCCGCCTTCCCCGTAGCAGCCGCCCTCAAAAAAGCAAGGGTTAAAACAAGCGGCAGAGCCGCCCTTGCTTTTTCTCGTTCGCCCGCTCGGGGTGTCCCGCTCGTGCTTGCACTTCAATATCTCGCGCCGAACTTTCCCGCTGCTCCTCGTCCCAGCCCTGAGGTGGGCGGGTCGGCTCGCCCCCGAGCTCGCCTCTTTCCCCTCTCGCGGCGGGTCACGGCTTGCTTGCGCAAGCCTGCCCTCGCAGGCTGTGCCGCGCTCGGCTCAAGTCCCGCCCACTTCGGGCAGCTTGCCCAGAGCGGGCAAGCAATGCGCTTTTTCCCGTCCTTACATCTCTTTTATTTTTTTCTGGCCTGCTCGCCTAAATGAGAGACCCCCTCCCGTCCCCCCGTGGGGGGAGCGCAAAGCATGAGATTATGGGGGGCGTGCCCCCCTTTTATCTATGCTGGCTCTGAGCAGGAAAAAAAGCAAGGGTAAATGCACGCGCACGCGCGCCCTTGCTTTTCACTTTTTGTAGTAACCCCGCTTGCGGGTTATACAAAACTCGATTAATTTTGTATAATTATATCATAAATTTATCAAGAAATCAAGAGGAAGTACCCTATTAAAAAACAGCCCATTAGAAATGAGCTGTTTTTTATTTCTCTACTATTCTTCAGTTAACGCTTTGAATGCTTCTCTGACTGAGCGCACAGGAATTATATCTGCGTTAACTTTTACCGATTTTGATAAAGATTTATAGTTATGAAACGGAATTATACATTTATCAAAACCAAGGCGTAACGCTTCGCTTACTCTTTGCTCGCAATTATTAACTGCTCGTATCTCCCCTGCAAGTCCTATTTCACCGAATGCTATTGCGTTCTCCTGAACAACAACATCCTTTAATGACGAAATCAGAGCCATGGCAACAGTTAAATCAGCGGCAGGCTCGTCAAGTTTAAGACCGCCGATAACATTAATATAGGCATCCATTGAATTGAAGTAATATCCGCCTCGCTTTTCAAGTACAGCTAAAATCATTGCCATTCTGTTATAATCAAAGCCTGTACTCATTCTTCTAGGAGTTCCGAAACCTGTTGCTGTAACCAAGCCCTGAACTTCAGCCAAAATCGGTCTTGTGCCTTCCATAACGCAAGCGACACAAGTTCCGCTTACATTTTCGGGTCTGCCCGACAACATAAGCAAAGACGGGTTTTCTACTTCAGCAAGTCCGCTTTGCCTCATCTCAAAAACGCCTATTTCATTAGTAGAGCCAAAACGGTTTTTAACCCCTCTAAGAATTCTGTATGAATAATTTCTTTCGCCTTCAAAATATAGCACTGTATCTACAATATGTTCAAGTACTTTAGGACCTGCTATTGCTCCGTCCTTGTTAACGTGACCTACAACAAAAACAGGGATACCGAGAGATTTTGCCATATGCATAAAAATATTTGTGCATTCCCTAACCTGCGTAACCGAACCTGCGGACGAAGAGCACTCATCATAAATCATAGTTTGAATTGAGTCGATTATAACAATATCGGGCTTTTCAGATTTCACAGTCTCTACAATTATGCCTACATCAGTTTGAGCAAGCACACCAAGACGATTTGTAGTTACACCAAGGCGGTTTGCTCTGAGTTTAATCTGATTTGCAGATTCCTCGCCGCTGACATACAGCACATCGCAGGTTTTTCCGAGATGCTCGCAAATTTGAAGTAAAATTGTAGACTTGCCTATACCGGGGTCTCCTCCGATTAATACAAGACTGCCTTGAACGATACCGCCACCGAGTACCCTGTCAAACTCATTTATGCCTGTTGAAATGCGTTTTTCAACATCCCCTGTTATCTCATTAAGTCTTAATACCGGTTGAACCGATGCTGAAAGTTTTTTATTTCCTTTCGAAGATGCAGAAACAGGAATTTCTTCGCTCATAGTATTCCATTCACCGCAACCAGGGCACTTTCCGTACCACTTTGCGCTTTCATATCCGCATTCAGAACAAACATATAATGATTTTAACTTTGCCATTTAAACTTCCCCGTAGATATATTCATTTATTCCAAGCATAATTGTGCATGCAATTTGCTTTTGGTATTCTTCAGTATTTAGTTTTTCATTCTCTGCGGCATTACTCATAAAGCCGCACTCAACCATAACAGAGGGTACTTGAGCGTTATATAGTATATAATAACTGTTATCAGACTGTTTATTTTGCCTTGTATTATCCTGCTGTAAAAACATTTTTGTATAATTGAGTATGTTATCTGCAAGTACCTTGCTTGTTTTCTCATTTGCCGTATACCATACCTGCATACCATGCTCTGAGGAGTCTGTAAAAAAGTTCTGATGAATAGAAACAAGCACGGCATTCTCAGTTTCATTCACGAAGTCAAGACGATTATATAAATCTGATCTGGAACGGTCTATTCCGTCAGGATAAAACTCATAATCACCGTTTCTGATTGTAACGCACTCAATTCCGCACACATTAAGAAAATCATACAAATCAAGGGCGATTGCTAGATTTGTATCTTTTTCAAGAGTTCCGTCTGCGGCAACAGTGCCCGCATCAGCCCCACCGTGTCCTGCGTCAATTACGATACACACATCGCTCAGATTATACTGCGAATTAACAAAATTCTTTTTTCCCAGACAGGTATTTACAGCAGTGCAAACAGTTACTGTAAACACAAATACCAAAAGAACTATCAGCGATTTTTTCATAATACCACCAATAATTTCTATGCTTAATTATATATTAAATGACAATAGCTTTCAATAAATTATTGCAAAAAGAATTTAAGAGAGATATAATTTACTCATAAAAACGCAAAGGATGATAAATAAATATGAAAATAGTTAATCTTGACGGATATACAACAAATCCCGGCGATTTAAGTTGGGATTTTCTAAAAAAATATTCTGATGACATTACGATTTATGAAAGAACTTCCCCAGAGGAGGTTGTTGAAAGAGCAAAAAGCGCTGAAATCCTTATTATAAACAAAACCGTTCTCACAGAAAAAGAACTCAACGCTCTTTCACCTGAATTAAAATATATCGGCTTGCAATCTACAGGCTACAATGTTGTTGACTTGAAAACTGCAACCGATCTCGGCATAACTGTTTGCAATATTCCCTCTTATTCAACAAACGCTGTTGCACAGCAGGTTTTTGCGTTTATTCTTCACTTTGCAAACCAAGTTGACTTACACTCTCAATCCGTACACAGCGGAGAGTGGTGCACTTGCCCTGATTTCTGCTACTGGAAATCTCCCCTTTCAGAGCTTGACGGAAAAACAATCGGAATCATCGGATTTGGCTCTATTGGATCAAAAGTGGCAGAAATAGCTGAAAGTTTCGGTATGAATGTACTTGTAAATTCACGCTCAAACAAAGACTTGTCAAAATATAATACTGCCAAACAGGTTGATATAGACACACTTTTAAAAACTGCTGATATTGTAACCTGCCACTGCCCTCTTACGAATGAAACAGAAAATCTTATTAATGAGCAAAACCTTGCCAAAATGAAAAAATCAGCATATCTTATCAATACTTCAAGAGGTCCTGTTGTTGATGAAAACGCACTTGCAAACGCCCTTAACAATCACATAATTGCAGGCGCAGCACTTGATGTTTTGAAAGTTGAACCTGCGATTGAAAGCAACCCGCTTTTAAAAGCAGAAAACTGCATAATTACTCCCCATATTGCGTGGGCGGCGCAGGAAACAAGACAAAGGCTTCTTTCAATTCTTGAAAAAAATATTGAATGCTATCTTACCGGAAATACGCAAAATAAAGTTAATTAAATATTGACAATTGTGCGTATTTAATGTATTATATTTTGTGTTCGCTGGTGTGGCGAAATCGGCAGACGCAAGGGACTTAAAATCCCTCGGTAGCAATACCGTACCGGTTCAAGTCCGGTCACCAGCACCAAGGGATACCCATTTCGGGTATCCCTTATAAACAAAATATATTTGCCGGTGTGATGGAATTGGCAGACGTGCTGGACTCAAAATCCAGTGGTAGCGATACCGTACCGGTTCGACCCCGGTCACCGGCACCAAAAAAGCAGGCTGTTAGCCTGCTTTTTTTAATATCCGTTTACTTTACTTTTAAGTTTTTCGTAAACCTCAACGATTTTAAATCTTATTTCATAGTCTGAATTTGAATTAATAAGTTCAGCCTCGTCTTCTGTGAGATATTCATTCATTTCTGTTTCGGAAACTCCCGAAAGGCATATTGCAGGAAACATCACGCACCACCAATTTTTGCCTTTCGCCTCCCCTATTTCGATTTTCAAAGCATTATATACGCCGCTTGGCAAAGTAATTGTTTCATATTCTCTTGTGTTGAAGTACTCTTTATCAACATAAACCTTAACGCCGTAATCATAACCGTTTTCCTTTATGCACTGCTCAGCTGTTGTTTGAAATACTTCTATATTATCCGAACACTTTTTTATAATTTCATCAAGCGATTTACAGTCCATAAACATTTTACTGCTGTTTTCAAGCACTGCATCTCTGACTTTAAGTTTTAGCGCCTGGTCGTATTCTGCATTTGAATTCGCAAGAATATGGAGCCTGAAAACACTGCCGGATATACTTTCGCATGTCTGAACAAAAGGAGTAATATAAGAGAAGACAAAAATGAATACTAGAAATATCGGAACGAAAACTTTTACAAATAAGTACGATTTTTTCAAAAATAAAACCTGCCTTTCAACTTGATTGTAGGCAGGTTTTTCTTTTTTTATTCAACAACTTTAACTATTTTACATCCTTTGTTAACAGGAGTGCAAACCGCAATGTCTTTTGCAAGGTTCTTGAATTTGATTTCAGCAGCAGCCTTTTCTGCATTTTCCTTATTTTCAAAAATACCGAAAACTGTAGGGCCGCTACCACTCATACAAACGCCGAGTGCGCCGTTATTTTTAAGTGTTTCTTTAATATCTATTCTGCCGGGCACTTCAACAAACTGCTCAAAAACATTATCAAGCTTTGAGCAAATCTCATTAAGATCTCGAGACTGAATTGCGCAAAGCATACCGAATTTATCAGGAGTTCTGCTTTTACCGCAAGTATCAAACTGCTTATATGCATTTCCTGTGTTTACGCCGAAATCAGGCTTTGCAAGGACAATATAGCACTTTTTCAAGGGTTTAACCTTAGAAAGAACATCGCCGATTCCCTGTGCAAGAAGAGTTCCGCCTTTTATACAAAACGGAACATCAGCGCCTATTTTAACGCCTATTTTGCACAATTCATCATCGCTGAGTTCAGTATTATATATTTTGTTAAGTGCAACAAGCACAGCCGCACCATCAGCGCTTCCGCCGGCAAGTCCTGCCGCATGGGGAATTCTTTTCGTAATATCTATTTCAATTCCCTTGCTTTTCTTTTTGGTATACTTGAAAAAAGCATCTGCAGCTTTCCAGCAAATATTTTTTTCATCAAGCGGTATATCGTCAAAATTGCATTTAAGCGAAATTGATTTAGATTTGTTTTCTCTGACAACAAGAGTATCATATATTCCAACGCTCTGCATTATCATAAACAAATCATGGTACCCGTCATTTCGGCAGGCAACAATATCAAGCATTAGATTAATTTTGGCGTAAGCATTTACTTTAATTTCCATAATTTATACCTTTAAGAGTTGAGCTCGTTTAAAAATTCCTGTATTTTTTCAATTGCTTTTCTTATGTTTTCTATTGAATAACAGTAAGAAACACGAATATATCCGTCCGTTTCATCGCCAAAAGCACTTCCGGGAACAACAGCTACTCTTTTTGAAAGAATGAGCTTCTCACAAAATTCATCACTACTCATTCCAGTTGATTTTATAGAGGGAAATACATAAAATGCTCCCTCCGGCTCAAAGCATTTAAGACCGATTTCATTAAATTTATTTACAGTGAACTTTCTGCGTAAATCATAATCGTTTTTCATCTTCTCAATATCAGCGTCACCGTTTTTAAGAGCGTCTATTGCCGCATACTGAGAATTTGTAGGCGCACTCATAATGCAAAACTGATGAAGTTTTGTCATCTGCTTTATTATCTCCTCGGGACCAAGTGCATAACCAAGTCTCCAGCCAGTCATTGAATATGTTTTAGAAAAGCCGTTTATTACAATAGTGCGCTCCTGCATACCGTCTATTGAAGCTATTGAGCAATGAGGCTCATTTCCGTATGTCAATTCGCTGTATATTTCATCCGAAAGAACAAGAAGATTGTGTTTTTTTATTACGGGGGCAATTTTTTCAAGGTCTTCCCTTCTCATAACTGCACCTGTCGGGTTATTCGGATACGGTAAAATCAGAAGCTTAGTTTTATCAGTAACAGCATTTTCTATTTCTTCCGCTGTAAGTTTGAAATTATTTTCTTCTTTAGTTGTTATGCTGATTACATTGCCGCCGCAAGTATTCACAATGGGTTTATAGCATACAAAACAAGGCTCAACAAGGAGTACATCATCACCCTCTTTAATAAGAGTACGGATTGCCATATCTATACCCTCAGAGCCTCCCACAGTTACAAGGACCTGGGTTTTAGGATCATAGTCAACTTTATATTTTCTTGAATAAAAGTCTGAAATTTCACGCCTTAATTCAATCAAACCTGCATTTGCAGTATATCTCGTAGCACCTCTGTCAAGATAGTCAATCGCCTTACTTCTAATATGCCACGGAGTTAAAAAATCGGGTTCTCCAACACCGAGAGAAATAACATTATCAAGCTCCTCGGCAATAGAAAAAAACTTTCTGATTCCGCTTGGCTTAACATTTTTAACTCTCTCGCTTATAAATTCATCATAGTTTATCACAGGGAAATGTTCCCCCTGTCATCACGGATTTCATCGGTTAAAAATACGCCGTTTTCCTTATATTTTTTCAAAATGAAATGTGTTGCGGTAGAAACAACGCCCTCAAGCGGAGAAAGTCGGTTTGCAACAAACATAGCAACTTCATGAAAAGATTTGTCTGTTACAAGCACAGTCAAATCAAACGCACCGCTCATAAGATAAACAGCTTCAACTTCCTCGAGTGCTGAAATACGCTCTGCAAGCTCATCAAAACCGTGGCCGAACTTGGGCTGTATTTTAAGTTCAATAAGCGCAGTAACCTTTTGATTCTGAGTTTTTTCGCTGTCAATAAAAGCCTTGTATCCCTTGATTATTCCGCAATCTTCAAGTCTTTTTATTTCAGTATCTACTTCTTCTTCGGTAACACCGAGCATTGCCGCAATGTCTTTATTAGATAATCTTGCGTTGTCTTCAAGTATCTTCAAAAGTTTTTCTTCCATAATAATTGCCCTCCACAACAAATTATTTAATCGGAATTAAAACAGGATTTCTTTTCCTGTAAATCGTAATATAATCAAATCCGCATCTTTTAGCCGCATCCATTCCCTGTTCAATGCCCATGCCGATTTTATCTGAATAATGGGAATCAGAACCAATTGTTATATATTTTCCGCCGAGTTCTTTAAATCTTCTGACTATTTTCTCATTCGGAAGTATATCCTTAAGCTCGTTAAAATATCCAGAAGTGTTTATTTCTAACGCTTTCTCATTTTTGATAATCAATTCTAGTATCGCGTCTATTTTATCTGAAAAGCGGGACATATCAACATCAATTTTATGTTTTCCTGTAATATATCTCAAAGGATATGTAAGATGAGCAAGAGAATCAAATTTATTCCACTGCGAAAGAGTATACAGCGCATCAAAATATCTGTCAAGAAGCTCATAAACATCATAATCCGCATAGTCAAGGAAGAAAAAATCCTCCATATTTTCAAGGTTATGAACAGAACCGAGAACGAAGTCATAGTCATACTCACTGAGTATTCTTTCAGCTAGCGGTTTATTATAAATTGACTGACCTAATTCAATTCCCTTAAAAACTTCAATTTTGTCTGCATACTTTTCTCTGCACTCACAGGCGTCAGCATACTGTTTAGAACAAAGCGCATCAAAATCACAGTCTTTGGAATCAATCTCGCAATGGTCTGTTATTGCTATTCCTTTAAGTTCTTTATCAATTGCGCTCTGTATCATCACATCAAAAGAGTGATTGCCGTCAAATGAATGTATTGAATGAGTATGAAGATCATAAAAATTAGAATATTTCATAACAATCTCCTTTCAGAGATAACTATTTTACCATATTGCGCACGAATTTCAAATAATTTATTCTATATGTTGAAAAAAAATTTATACTTTGATATAATCTTTGTATTGATTAGGAGGTATTTGATATGAGAGCTGTAATTACGGTTGTAGGTAAAGACACAGTGGGAATACTTGCAAAAGTTTCATCAATCTGTGCTGAAAACAATGTAAACATAACAGAGGTTACACAGTCAATTCTTGATGAAATGTTCTGTATGATTATGATTGCTGATGTAACAAAGTGTGATATTGACTTTACTGATTTTTCTGACAAGCTTGCAGAATACGGAAATTCAAACGGTCTTTCAATCCATGTAATGAATGAAGATATATTCAACTCAATGCACAGAATTTAAGCGTAATAAACTGATACAGGAGCATTATTTATGATTAATACATTTGATATTCTTGAAACAATACATATGATTCAAGATGAATGCCTTGATATTCGTACCATAACAATGGGAATTTCGCTTCTTGACTGTGCAGATACGGATATAGACAAGGCTTGCGGCAAAATTTATGATAAAATCTGCACAAAAGCAGAAAAGCTTGTTTCAACAGGCGAAGAAATTGAAAAGCATTACGGTATTCCGATTATTAATAAGCGTGTATCCGTAACACCTATCGCAATGATGGCAGGCATCAGCGGCGGAGACCCCGTTAAATATGCCCTTGCACTTGAAAAAGCTGCGCAGACAATCGGAGTAAACTTTATAGGCGGTTATTCAGCGCTTGTTCAAAAGGGCTTCTCTGCAGGAGATCTTGAACTTATCAACTCTATTCCCGAGGCGCTTGCTCAGACAGACCATATCTGCTCATCCGTAAATATCGGTTCAACTAAAGCCGGTATAAATATGGACGCAGTTAAAATTATGGGGCAGAAAGTTAAGGAAGCTGCTGAACTTACTAAAGACAGAAACTGCATAGGACCCGGCAAACTCGTTGTGTTCTGCAACGCTCCTGAGGATAACCCGTTTATGGCAGGCGCATTTCACGGTGTTTCAGAGCCTGACTGCGTTATAAATGTCGGCGTATCAGGCCCCGGCGTAGTTCGCTCTGCAGTATCAAAATATCCCGATTACAGCGTTAATGAAATCGCAGAACTTATTAAAAAGACTGCGTTTAAGGTTACAAGAATGGGTCAGCTTGTTGGCGTTGAGGCTTCAAAAAGACTTGGCGTGCCTTTCGGCATTGTAGACCTTTCTCTTGCACCGACTCCTGCTGTCGGCGACTCAGTTGCTCATATTTTAGAGGAAATCGGACTTGAACAGTGCGGTGCTCCCGGAACAACAGCTTGTCTTGCTATGCTTAACGACGCCGTTAAGAAAGGCGGCGTAATGGCTTCTTCAAGCGTAGGCGGTCTTTCAGGCGCATTCATCCCTGTTTCGGAAGACGCAGGTATGATTGACGCTGCCCGTTCAGGTGCTCTTTCAATAGAAAAACTTGAAGCGATGACGGCTGTTTGCTCTGTTGGTCTTGATATGATTGTTATTCCAGGCGATACTACTGCCGAAACAATCAGCGGAATTATTGCTGACGAAGCTGCTATCGGTATGGTTAACGGTAAGACTACAGCTGTCAGAGTTATTCCTGCTATCGGTAAAAATATCGGCGATGAGCTTGAATTCGGCGGATTGCTCGGAGCAGGCCCCGTTATGAAGGTTAATGAAAAATCACCCGCTAAATTCATTAACAGAGGCGGTAAAATTCCCGCTCCTCTTCACAGCCTTAAAAACTAAATTATTTTATTAAATAAAGAACCTTGTAAGCTTAACGGCAAACAAGGTTCTTTTTGTTTATATTTACTTTTTCAAAAGCGGCTTAAGATATTTTGCTGTATAAGATTTTCTGCTCTTAGTTAGTTCTTCAGGCGTACCGCAGGCAACAATCTTTCCGCCGCCTTTGCCTCCCTCAGGACCTAAATCTATAATATAATCTGCTGTTTTAATCACATCAAGGTTATGCTCAATAACAAGCACTGTGTTACCGCTGTCAACAAGCGCATTAAGAACATTTACAAGTTTATGAACATCGGCTGTGTGCAAACCCGTTGTAGGCTCATCGAGAATATATATAGTTTTTCCTGTTGAACGCTTCATAAGCTCAGTAGCAAGCTTTACTCGCTGTGCCTCACCGCCCGAAAGCGTTGTAGCAGGCTGTCCAATTTTTATATATCCGAGCCCGACATCGGAAATTGTCTTTAATTTTCTGTATATTTTCGGCTGCTGTTTAAAGAATTCAAGTCCCTCGTCAACCGTCATTTCAAGCACTTCAAAAATATTCTTGCCTTTGAATTTGACTTCAAGTGTTTCGTGATTATACTTATGACCTGAACAAACCTCACAAGGAACATAAATATCCGCAAGGAAATGCATTTCAATTTTAACGATACCGTCACCCTGACAGGCTTCGCATCTTCCGCCTTTAACATTGAATGAAAATCTGTTTGACTTATAGCCTCTCATTTTTGCATCAGGAGTTGAAGCAAACAAATCTCTGATATCATTAAACACACCCGTATATGTTGCAGGGTTTGAACGGGGTGTTCTTCCTATTGGTGACTGGTCGATGTCGATAACCTTATCAAGAAATTCAACGCCCTTTATTTTTTCAAACTTTCCGTATCGCTTTTTAGCATTGTTAAGTTCGTTTGCAAGATATTTATATAGTATTTCGTTAACAAGACTTGATTTTCCTGAACCTGAAACGCCGGTAACGGCAACAAAACAGCCAAGTGGTATTTCAACATCAATTTTTTTAAGATTATTTTCTTCCGCTCCGTAAACAACCAGCTTGTGACCGTTGCCTTTTCTTCTTTGGTCGGGAACAGGTATTGTTTTCTTACCTGAAAGATACTGACCCGTTATTGAATTTTCGCATGCAATTATATCGTCAACTGTGCCGCTTGCTATAAGTTCGCCGCCGTGAACACCTGCACCAGGACCTATATCAACAATGTAATCCGCCGCGCGCATTGTGTCCTCATCGTGTTCTACAACTATAAGAGTATTTCCAAGGTCTCTCAAATGCCGCAAAGTACCAAGCAGTTTTTCATTATCTCTCTGATGAAGTCCTATTGACGGTTCATCGAGGATATAAAGAACACCCATAAGAGAAGAACCTATTTGAGTAGCAAGTCTAATACGCTGAGATTCGCCGCCCGACAAAGTAGCGGCTTCTCTTGCAAGTGACAGATAGTCAAGTCCAACTGAATTAAGGAAAGTAAGCCTTTCTCTGATTTCTCTTATAATAAGATTACCTATCAACTGCTCTTTTTCGGAAAGCGTCAAATTGTTTATGAACTCTAACTCTTCAGAAATAGACATTTTACAAAATTCATAAATATTCTTTCCGCCGACAGTTACAGATAAGCTCATCGGAGAAAGTCGAGCGCCCTTACAATCCTGACATTGAGAAGAAACCATAACGGACTCAATTTCTGCCCTCGCCCACTCGGAATTTGACTCATTATATCTGCGTTTAAGGTTATTTATAACGCCTTCAAAGTCATTCATATATGTCCCTGAGCCGTAGGCTGTAACACGCTTCATCTTAATTTTTTTGCCGTTTGTACCGTAAAGTATTGCGTTTATTCCCTCTTTAGGCAGCATTTCAACAGGCATATCAAGAGAAAAGTTATACTCTTTGGCAATCGCTTCAAAATACATTCTTGCAATAGAAGAACCGTCTGCAACATTCCAGCCGCTCGCTTTTATTGCGCCTTGATTGATTGAAAGCTTTTTATTAGGGATAACAAGATTTTCATCAATCTCCATAAATGTGCCGAGACCTGAACACCTCTTGCAGGCACCGTATGGGTTATTGAATGAAAAAATTCTCGGGCTCATTTCTTCGATGGAAACACCGTGTTCAGGGCAGGCATAATCGAGCGAAAACAACTCGTCTCCCCCGTCAACAACATTAATAATAACAGAGCCTTTTGAAAGATGTGTAGAAGTTTCAATGCTGTCGGTAAGTCTGCTTCTAATGCTGTCATTTATAACAATTCTGTCAACAACAACTTCAATGTTGTGCTTTTTATTTTTATCAAGCTTTATTTCTTCAAAAAGGTCATAAATACTTCCGTCAATTCTAACTCTTGAGTAACCCGATTTTCGTGCGTCCTCAAGTTCTTTTGTATATTCACCTTTTCTACCTTTAACTATGGGAGCCATTATCTGAATACGGGTGCCGTCATCATAGGCAAGTATTTTATCAACAATTTGATCAACTGTCTGCTGAGTTATTTCTTTTCCGCAGACGGGACAGTGAGGAACGCCGATTCTTGCATAGAGCAAACGAAGATAATCGTATATTTCAGTAACTGTGCCGACTGTTGAACGCGGATTTTTTGATGTTGTTTTTTGGTCGATAGAAATTGCGGGACTTAATCCCTCAATATAATCAACATCAGGTTTTTCCATCTGACCGAGAAACTGACGGGCATATGACGAAAGACTTTCAACATAACGCCTTTGTCCCTCTGCATATATCGTATCAAAAGCAAGGCTTGATTTTCCCGAACCTGAAAGTCCCGTGAAAACGACAAGACTGTCTCTCGGTATCTCAACATCTATATTTTTCAAATTATGCTCTCTCGCACCTTTTACGACAATATTTTTAATCATAATATCACCTTTTCAATCACTGTGATTTAAGCTCATTAATTTTATCCCTGAGATAAGCTGCGTGTTCAAATTCAAGAAGCTTTGCCGCCTCTTTCATCTCCGCAGTAAGTTTCTGAATAAGAGCGTCTTTTTCCTTTCTTGACATTCTCTTCTTACTCTTTGTTTCAAGATTTTCTTTAGATGTAATTTCAAGAACATCCCTAACGCCTTTTTTGATTGTCTGCGGAACGATATTGTGTTCTTTGTTATACTCTTCCTGTATCTTTCGGCGTCTTACAGTCTCACTGATAGCCCTTTCCATAGACGGTGTTACGCTGTCAGCGTACATAATAACCTCACCGTTGGCGTTTCTCGCAGCTCGTCCGATTGTTTGAACAAGCGATGTTTCGGAACGCAAAAATCCTTCTTTATCCGCGTCAAGAATTGCAACAAGCGAAACCTCTGGAATGTCAAGACCCTCTCTTAAAAGGTTTATTCCGACAAGAACATCAAACTCACCAAGACGAAGATCTCTGATAATCTCCATACGCTCAATAGTATCAACATCGTGGTGCATATAACGAACCTTGATACCAAAGCCCTCCAAGTACGCAGTGAGATCCTCTGCCATGGCTTTTGTAAGAGTGGTAACAAGCACTCTTTCTTTTCTCTCTATTCTAATATTTATTTCGGACACAAGGTCATCCATCTGGTCATCGGTGGGTTTAACAGTAATAATCGGGTCAAGCAGTCCTGTGGGTCTGATAATCTGCTCAACAATTCTCGTTGAATGTTCTTTTTCAAAATCACCCGGAGTTGCCGAGGTGAAAATAACTTGATTTACTTTTGAATAAAACTCCTCAAATTTAAGAGGTCTGTTATCAAAAGCAGAAGGAAGACGAAAACCGTATTCAATAAGACTTGCTTTTCTGCTGTGGTCGCCCCCGTACATACCTCTTACTTGCGGGAGCATAACATGGCTTTCATCGCAAAACAAAAGAAAGTCATCAGGAAAATAATCAAGCAATGTAAACGGTGCCTCACCCGGTTTTCTTCCGCTCATAACGGCTGAATAGTTTTCAATTCCTTTGCAAAAACCTGTTTCCTGAAGCATTTCAATATCATTCATCGTTCGCTCTTTTATTCTCTGCGCTTCAAGAAGTTTTCCTTTTTCTTCAAAATAGGCAACTCGTTCAACCATTTCATCATAAATTTTATTTATAGCGATTTTCATTTTCTCAGCGCCAACAACATAATGCGAAGCGGGATAAATGCAGGCGTGAGAAAGTATTCCCTCAACCTTGCCTGTAAGAGGATTAATCTGAGCAATTCTGTCTATCTCATCGCCGAAAAACTCAACTCTTATTGCGTCACCAGAAGAACCTGCGGGGAATATTTCAACCGTGTCCCCTCTTACTCTGAACTTGTTTCTTACAAAGTTTATATCGTTTCTTTCATACTGAATCGAAACAAGTTTTGCAATCAAGGCGTCTCTCGGATATTCCATTCCGCTTCTAAGAGAAATAACCATATTTCGGTAATCAATGGGGTCGCCTATTGAATAAATGCAGGAAACGGATGCAACGATAATTACATCGTTTCTCTCGGACAATGCCGCTGTTGCGCTGTGGCGAAGCTTGTCTATTTCCTCATTAACAGCACTGTCTTTCTCAATATAAGTATCCGTAGTAGGCACATAAGCCTCAGGCTGATAATAGTCGTAATATGAAACAAAATACTCTACTGCGTTTTCAGGAAAAAACTCTTTAAATTCAGAACACAACTGTGCCGCAAGAGTTTTGTTGTGCGCCAAAACAAGCGTCGGTCTGTTTACCCTTTCAATGATATTAGCCATTGTAAAGGTTTTTCCCGAGCCTGTTACGCCCATTAAAGTCTGTTCTCTATCTCCGTTTAAAACGCCTTTTACAAGTGCGTCAATAGCCTGTGGCTGGTCGCCCGTGGGCTTATATTCACTTACAAGTTTAAAGTGATCCATAAAATTTTTTCCTTTTCTGATTACAGTTAGAGTTATTATAACACATTATTTACTTTTTGCAAATTCTATTATATAATTACCTTATGAAAAAATTGACAGCAACAGAAAATGATTCAGGTCAGAGGCTTGACAGATATATTTTAAAAAACTTTCCGAAGCTTCCTAAATCCCTGATGTTTAAAGAAATCAGAAAAAAGAATATTAAAGTAAACAGAAAAAGGTGTGAACCCTCTTATATAATCCAAACGGGAGATGTCGTGGAATTATATTTAAAAGATGATGTGCTTGAAGAAAAAACAGTGCATTATGATTTTATGTGTGCATCTAAAGATATTTCAATCGTTTATGAAGATGAAAATATAATTCTTCTTGACAAAAAGCCAGGGCTGTTATGCCACCCTGACGGAAAAGAATATACTGACACTCTAATTGCGAGGGTAAAGAGGTATCTATACGAAAAGGGTGAATGGAACCCCTCAGAAAGCGGCACATTTACTCCGTCCCTTGCCAACAGAATAGACAGAAATACAGGCGGAATGGTTATTGCTGCAAAAAATGCCGCCGCTTTAAGAATTTTAAATGCTAAAATAAAAAACAGAGAGATTGAAAAGCATTATCTTGCCGCAGTTAACGGAATATTTGATAAGAAACACGACACACTTGTTTCTTATCTCACAAAAAACGAAAAAACCAACACGGTTAAGGTGTTTGACACTGAAAAGCAAGACAGTAAAAAAATAGTTACTGAATATACCGTTATTGAGAGTTATGATAACAAAACTCTGCTTGATATAGACTTAAAAACGGGCAGAACACATCAGATAAGAGCACATCTTGCGCATATAGGTCATCCCCTGATAGATGACGGAAAATACGGCGAAAACCACGGGCGATACAGACAGGCACTTTACAGTTATAAACTTATATTCAATATGAAAGACGCCGAAATGCTTGACTATCTGAATGGTAAAGAGTTTATTATAGAAAACTGCGAAGTTTATAGAAAATTTAAGGAGAAATCATACTGATGAAAAATAAATTTATAAGAATAATTTCACCTATAACAGTCATTGTAATAGCTATTCTTGATTTGGCGGTAATAGGATACGGAATATTTGCTATAAATAAATTAATAGAACTTGTAAACACCATGTCAATAATTTTTGCAGCTATAGAGGTTTTTGCAATAATTATAGCAATACTTGTATCGAAAGAAGTTGTATCAAACGGTATTATTTTCAGAGATGATGAAGCCGAGTTTACAGGTGTAGATGAAGACAACATTATTTCATACGAAGACATTAAAGAGCTTGAAGCATATAAAGATAACGCCGCAAGCCTTACAAAAAACTTTGATTTCAGGCACGCTTTGTTCATCTTTACACTTAAAGACAAAAAAATACACACTATTGATGTTGGCCTTACAACGAACAGAACAGTAAATAAAGTTCTTGATGAATTTAAGAAAAGAACCCCGTCTGAAAACATAAAATTCACCGAAGTAAAAACTTCTTTATCATTAGCTAAACTTAGAGATAAGAAAGATGATGAAGAAAAAGTAAAAGACGAAAACGAAGCAGAATAAAATTAAAGCCGTGAAGTCGAAAGACTCCACGGCTTTTTTATTGCTATTTAAACTCTATATAAAGATTTTCATTTTGAAATTCAAGGACTGCAAGATTATTATTCTTATCAAATATTGCTGTAAATACGCCTGCGTCACATTCTTCCTGAACGGATGTGCCGTTCTTTAGAGTATCTATTTCAAGAGATACGGAATTCAAATATGACAAAGCCTCATAAACAGCAATTGCAGGGTTAGTAAAATTGAGTTTTTTATTTTGCGAATTAATCTCAATATCACCGTATTTTATAGAAAGATTTTTGCCGTCATAGCTTATGACAGTACCGCTTGCCGCAGTTGACAAAACCTCTACACTAACACAATTTTCTTTATAGTCAATCCTGCAATTATAAGAAAATTCATTCCATTTAACAGTCGCTTCCTTTGAAAAGTCGCCAACGGTAATTTGCTGAGTTTGCCTGCCGCAGCCGACAAACAGAAAAGCAATTACCAAAAACAGGCTTAATGCCCTTTTCAAACAATCATTCCGTTATTCAAATTCACCCATAAGCGCACCGAGAAGCTCAATCATATCATCAACAGTCATTCCTCTGGTGCTGATTTCTTTAGCAGTTATATCACCGCAAAGGCCGTGAATATATACAGCGCTCTTTGCAGCGTCAAAGCTGTTTATTCCCTGGGAAATAAATGAGGCAATCATGCCAGTTAACATATCGCCTGTTCCGCCCATAGCCATACCTGCATTTCCTGTGGTATTTACAAATACGCTTTTGCCGTCCGTTACAACGGTATTTGCGCCTTTAAGAACAAGAACAACAGAATATTCAGATGCAAAGTTCTTTGCAGTCTCAATTCTATTTGCCTGAATATCAGCTATACTAAGACCTGTAAGCCTTGACATTTCACCGGGATGAGGAGTTAATACAAGAGGCGCTTTTGCCTCTTTCAATACATTTATATTCTTGACAACACAGTTTATGCCGTCCGCGTCAAGAACAACTGGGACTTCGCTTTCTTTAATTATCTGATTTACGATAACTTGAGTATCGTCATTGTCCCCTATTCCACAGCCGAGTGCAACGCAATCAGCCCATTCAAGTTCTTCAAGCAGCTTAGTCAGCGAGCCTATTGAAAAAGTTTTGCTTTCATTTTCGCTGACGGGAGCAAATATGGGTTGTGTTAAATGAGAAGTGATAACAGGATAAACAGACTTAGGAAATGCACATTTCAAAAGACCCGTTCCGCATTTAAGCGCTGATTTTGCACATATAACGGCGGCTCCAGGCATTGCATAACTTCCGCATATATTAAGTAAATGACCTGACTGCCCCTTATTCATATTAATATTTCTTTTAGGGAAGCAGGACTTTACAAACTGTTTAGTTATAGTCTGTGCATATTCCCCTTCATAACAGTCTTCGGGAATACCGATATTTACAACAACAGTTTTTCCGCAGTAATTATTTGCAGGCGGAAGTATATGGCAATATTTGAGTGTTGAAATTGCTATGGTTAAGTCTGCTTTTATAGCTTTGTAAACAGACCCGTCAGAGGCGTTTGTGCCGCTTGGAGTATCTACCGAAACAACTGTTGCCTTACTGTTATTAACAGCATCAAAAACAGCTGAAAATGGCTCTCTCGGCTCACCGTGAAATCCTATGCCGAAAATACAGTCAACAATAAGGGTGTCACTCAATTCAGCTTCGTTGAAATGTACACTCTCAACTCCGTATTCAAGCGCCTCATTGTAGTACATAATCGGCTCATCAATCTGAGGTTCTTTGTCGCAAATTACGATTTGAGGAACTGCGCCGAATTCACAAAGGGCTTTTGAAATAACAAAACCATCGCCGGCATTTTTACCGTTTCCGCACAAAACAGAAACCTTTTCCCCTTTTATCAGCTCACCGTAATTTTTAATAATTTTTTCAGCACATTTTAAGCCAGCATTTTTCATCAATTCAGCTTCGCTGAAATATCTTTCAAAAGCAAGCTTTTCAACTTTTCTGATTTCATCGGCAGTTAAAATTCTCATAAATTATCACCCCATAAAATCACAGAAGCAACTGCATAGTCACCGTCATGGCTTACTGAAACATCGCAGTTTTCAACACCGTTAAAATATGGTTTACCGAGTTCATCATGAAGCAATTCATATTCACACAGTCTGTTGTTGATGCCACTGCCTTTTGCTTTTAAAAGCGCCTCTTTAGCGGCAAAAATTCCTGCAAAACTCTCTGCACTTTTGCAATGCTCAATTTCACTCTCGGTGTAAACACTTTTTAAAAATCTTTCACTTTTGATGCTTTTTTCTATTCGGGAAATTTGCACTATATCTGTTCCGATTTTAAACATTTAATCACCATTATATACTGGTTTAATAACAAATGAGGAGCTGTATTTCCAAACAGAAACTTTTCTGTCCTCTTTAGACGGTTTTGGTCCGCAGGCATTAGACCCTGCGCCAAGCATATATCCGTCAATATGAATATCAGTTGTATTATATTCATTAAGGTCTTCTCTGTGTGTAGCCTTTGCGCACTGCTCAGGAGTGTAATGATGAGCACTGAAAACAAAAGGTTTGTCACATTCAAAGCGCAGACCAATTGAATTATCATCCGTAACCTGTGCCCAGTATGTATTATATCTCATAGAGCTTTCCTGCGGTTTAATGTAATCGCAGTGCATATCAGAAACAGTCAATTTGTTGTTTTTAATGACAGCGTGCTCATGAAAATCAGATAAGCTTTCTTTATCATAGCCGAAGTACTCAACATTACTGAATTCCTTAGGCATTTCAATAGATATGCCAAGTCTCGGTACAAGCCTGAAAACAAGTTTGTCAAATTCATAATCGACCTTGATTTCACCAAGAGAGTTTATCGTATATTTTGCATTAAACCCTCCAGCAAACAAGCAAGAAGGAGTTTTGATTTTGTATGAAGTTGTAATAACAGCATTTCCGTCAACAATTTCATACGCAGCTTTCGTCTTTTTAATTCTGAAATCAGCAAGTCCGTTTTTATCCCACAACTTTCTGAAATACATATCATTATCAAGCGGTGCTCTGTAAAGCGACGGAAGAAATCCTCTTGAAAATGAAAGCGGTATTTGATTAAACAGTTCTTTATTTTTGAATTTGTAACTCTCAAATTCGCCGCTGTTATAGTTGAAAGTAAGACTACCGTCTTTAAATTCAACTATAGCTCTGCCCTGACTTTCGCTTATTTTAACTGGGTTTTCTGCTTTTGTAGAGTTAAACTTCTCTAAAACAGGAGATTTATATTTTTTAGAAACGATAACCTGCTCAGACGCAATCTCATTTTCGCCGTCAAAATACTCAAAAACTATAGAAGTATGCTCTGCCTCATTATATTTAACCTGTGCAGTTTGAGACTTTTGCGGCTCAACATTGATTTTAAATTCGTCAGTATAATTCGCATCACCGTTGCAGTAAACAGTATACTTAACAGTGAGTTCCTCATTTTTGAAATAATTGTAATTCTTAAATTCAAATTCACTGCCGATTTTATGATATGCTCTCACAGGTCTGTAACAAACTTTCATCTGAAGTGCACCTGTATGAGGAGTTCTGTCAGGGAAAAAGAGACCGTCTACACAGAAATTACTGTCATGCTTCCACTCACCGTGGTCACCGCCGTATGTATATTTGTAATCGCCGTCTTCGTGATATGCGGCGTGGTCACAGAACTCCCAAATACAGCCGCCCATCATAATATCGCTTGAATAAAATAGTTCGACATACTTCTCAAGATCACCTGCGCCAACGCCCATAGCGTGAGCATACTCACAAAGATAAAAAGGCTTTTCATAATACTTGTGTGGCAGTCCTTTTCCTGCGGCTATTTTTTTGCAAACATTAGGCCAAGTGTACATTTCTGAATGAACATCATAAGACCAGCGTTTTGTTCTGCAAGCACCTTCGTAATGAATAGGAATATCAGTATATTTCTTTATATTATCATAGCAATAGTCATGGCATCTATAACCGCCTGATTCATTGCCTAGCGACCACATTGTAATTGACGCATGGTTTTTATCTCTCTGGAACATTCTGTAAACTCTGTCCCAAAAATGCTCTTTCCATTTAAGATTCTTTGCAATGAGATTATAACTGCCCTTTTCTGTTACGCCATGGCACTCAATATCTGCTTCGTCAACAACATAGACGCCGTATTCGTCACACAAATCAAGGAAAATCGGGTCGGGAGGATAATGAGATGTACGAATACAATTTACATTATATTCCTTACAAATCTTAATATCATTTTCCATATCCTCAACAGTCATAACATATCCTGTTTTAGGATTAGAGTCGTGATGATTAACGCCCAAAAGTTTAATCTTTTTGTTGTTGAAATAAAAGATATTTTTATTTATGTTAACATGCTTGAAGCCGATTTGCTTTCTGATTATCTCGCAAATCTCTCCCTCTTTTGAAAGAGTAAGACAAAGGGTATACAGTTTAGGAATTTCAGAGCTCCACTCCTGAACATCAAGAACATCAAAAGTCAGCTTATCTATTTTGCCGGGGCAAACATTTATAGATTTTGAAGCAATCAATTCTTCTCCGTCAAATATCTGCGCGGAAAAAGCAACTTCGTCTGTTATCTTAAACACAGGTATTACATCTAAAATGTATGTGCCGTCTGAGTTATACTTGGTCTTTGCATAAAAATCATATATTGAGTTATTTCCTGTGCAGGTAATGTAAACATCTCTGAAAATACCGTTGTTTCTAAACATATCCTGGCACTCAAGATATGTACCGTTACACCATTTATGAACTACTGCAACAAGTTCATTTTCACCGTTTTGAAGAAATTCAGTGATTTCAAATTCACTAGTATTATGACTGCCCTCGCTGTAACCTACATATTTGCCGTTTATGAACAAATCAAAACAAGGTGCTACACCGAGAAATGTAATAGTGTAATTGCCGAGAATCTCGTCAATAACAAATTTTTTAATGTATACGCCCACAGGGCAATCTGTAGGAAACTCCGGCGGATTGCACTCAAACTGATATCTTGTATTAACATAATAAGGTTTTTCGTAACCTGTAAACTGCCAGCAAGACGGTACATTTATAATATCCGTCGTTTCTTTTTCAGTATCAAAAACATCCGGAAGCATATTATCTGACGGATAGTATTTAAAATCCCATTCACCTGATAAAACAGCTACCATTGAAGAGTTGTAACGCTCATTTCTGATATCAGTATTCTCAAGCTCTTTTTCAGATGAAAAAGGTATAAAATAAGACCTTGGCTCAAGAACATTATCTTTGAAAATATCGAAGTTTTTATAGTTGTCTTTTTTGAGTTTATAAATCATAAATTCACCCCTGCTGTCCTTTAAGACAGACTTATATTTATAATAAGAAAATTATACCACAAGACAATCATTTATGTAAATACCTTTACATATCTTAGTTTTTGAGTTAATATAGTAACAGTATTTTTAAAACAATATGTATATTGCACTTTAATCATAAATATACATTACCAAGGAAGGTGAATCCCTTGATTGGTAATGTAGATAAAAGATGTATTGAATTAGGTAAATACATAAAAGAAACAGGCGCAACTGTAAGACAGGCAGGCGCCGTTTTCGGAATAAGCAAATCAACTGTACATATTGATGTTACTAAACGGCTTTATGAGGCTGACAGAATGCTTTACGAGGATGTTCAAAAAGTACTTGCACAGAATAAAGCACAGCGTCATATAAGAGGCGGAATAGCAACAAAACAGAAATACAGTAAAATAAGAAAAACTTATTAGCGGAGGATGTTAAAATGAAAATAGGGTTTATCGGATGCGGAAATATGGCGTCAGCTATTATCAAAGGCATAATTGAATCCGGCGCCGTAGCAGGAAACGATGTATTTGTTTATGATACAGACAACAAAAAAACAGCAACTCTTCAGAATGAATACTCTTTAAACATTTGTGGAGATGAAAAAGAAGTTGCTACAGAAGCGGAATATATAGTTCTTGCCGTTAAGCCGAATGTTCTTTCATCAGTTTTGAAGAAGATAGACCCTGTAATCAATACCGAGAACAAAACTCTTGTATCTATTGCGGCAGGAAAAACAATATCTTTTATTGCCGAAAATTTAACGCATGAAAATAAAATCATCAGAGTTATGCCAAATATAAACGCTAAAGTTCAGTCAGCTTGCTGCGCATACTGCTTTAATGAGAGTGTTGAAGAAGCGGACAAAGAAGTAATTGAAAAAATATTTAACTCCGTTGGCAGTATTACTGCTCTTGATGAAAGTTACTTCCCTCTTTTCGGCGTTATAGGCGGCTGTGCTCCCGCTTTTGCTTATATGTTTATCGATGAGCTTGCAAGAGTCGCAGTAAAACACGGTATGGCAAAAGATACCGCATTGAAATTTGCAGCGCAAACGGTTATGGGAAGCGCTAAAATGGTTCTTGAAAGCGGCATTCATCCCTATCAGCTTATTGATATGGTATGCTCCCCCGGTGGCACCACTGTTGAAGGTGTGCTTTCATTACAGGCTGACGGATTTGAAAAAGCCGTTCATAATGCAGTAGACAAGGCTGTAGAAAAAGATAAAAAGTTATAATATGGATTAAAATATTAAAAGCCCCGAAATCAATGATTTCGGGGCTTAAATTATTACATATACTTTTTAATTTCATCAACCATATCAAGCTTTTCCCAAGATACGCCGAGTTCTTCTCTTCCCATGTGGCCATAAGCCGCAAGCTGTTTATATATGGGCTTTCTGAGTTCAAGCTTATCAATAATTGCAGACGGTCTCAAATCAAATACCTTTGAAACTATTTCGCTTATTTCTTCATCCGATTTTACGCCTGTTGAGAATGTTTCAACCATTACAGAAACAGGTTTTGCAACACCGATAGCATAAGCAAGTTCAACTTCACATTTTTCAGCAAGACCTGCCGCAACGATATTCTTAGCAACCCATCTTGCCGCATAAGCCGCACTTCTGTCAACCTTTGTGGGGTCTTTACCGCTGAATGCACCGCCGCCGTGACGAGCATATCCGCCGTAAGTATCAACTATAATCTTTCTTCCTGTAAGACCGCTGTCGCCCTGAGGGCCGCCAACAACAAATCTTCCTGTGGGGTTAACATAGAAAACTGTATCATCATCCATAAGTTCAGCAGGAACAGTTGTCTTGATAACCTTTTCAATTATATCTTTTCTGAGTGTTTCAAGCTCAACATCAGCACTGTGCTGGCTTGATACAACAACCGTTGTAACCTTAACAGGTTTACCGTCATCATATTCAACGGTAACCTGAGTTTTTCCGTCTGCATAAAGATATGGAAGTGTTCCGTTCTCTCTAACTTCTGTAAGTTTAACAGCAAGTTTGTGCGCAAGACTTATCGGAAGAGGCATAAGCTCTTTTGTTTCATTGCAAGCATAACCGAACATCATTCCCTGGTCGCCAGCGCCGTTGAGATTATACTCATCATTTTCATCATTTTTAAGTTCAAAAGACTTGTCAACACCAAGCGCAATATCGGGGCTCTGTTTATCAAGAGCAACAAGAACTGCACAGTTGTTACCGTCAAAACCTTTTTCTCCGCTGTCATAACCGATTTCGCAGATTGTCTTTCTAACTACGGACGGAATATCAACCTGAGCATTAGATGTGATTTCGCCCATAACGAGAACCTGACCGGTAGTACAAGTAGTTTCGCACGCAACACGGCTCTGAGGGTCCTGTTTCAAATACTCATCAAGTATAGCGTCTGAAATCTGATCGCATATTTTATCGGGATGTCCCTTTGTAACAGATTCACTTGTAAATAAATGCTTTGACATATATGTATCCTCCTTATATCAAACACCAATGTGATTATTAAGCAATAACAACTTAATGAAAAGTATAAAAAAAGCACACCGAATGAGTGTGCTGATAAACTCATCATCCGGTAAAACCGCAGGAATTAGCACCTTGCACTGAGCAGGTTGCTGTGGTATCAATGGGCCTGTCCCTAAACCACTCTTGATAAGATGTTATTTACTTTGTATATATAATACAGCGAGCATTTATAAAAGTCAACAACTAATTAATAAAATTATATAAAAATATATTTGTCTATCCAATCCTCGAAAACCATTGATTTTTCAAGGCTTCATGCCTGTTTTCCGTTCAAACCTTATCTGTTTGCCCTTGTTTTTGCCCTTACGAGCCGAAACAAGGGCAACTTTTTATTCCCCCCGACCACCTTATCCAGCAGCCTTGCGGAAGTGCGCTTCGCTTCCCTTGTAGAGTGAGCGTAGATGTTCATTGTGGTACTGACATCAGAGTGTCCGAGAAGTTCCTGCACATCTTTCGGCTTTGCGCCGCCGGACAACAGATTGCTTGTGTAGGTGTGGCGGAGCGTGTGGAAATGAAAATCCTCAAGCCCTTTCACTTTCTTCTTTGCCGCCCTACACATAATCCCTACCGTACTCGGCGCTTCATACGCCCCGTCTGCTCTCAGGCAGACAAAGGAGATTTCCTTGTAGTCCTCCGGGACTTCCTCTGTCCTTTGCAGGCTGTAAACCTCATAATAGGTGCGCCTTTTTTCCTTTACTTCTTTGTAGTAGTTCAGGTGATAAAGCTCCCCATAGCGGAAACGGTTTTTGCGCTGTTCTGTTCTCGCCGTCCGTAGGATTGCCGCCAGCGTGTCCGCCCTCCACCATAACAAGCGCAAGACGAATTATCATATCCATCTGATTTTCAGCGAGAGGAAACTGCTCCCCGAACCTGATGTGAAGATTGCTTCCCGCAGCGTGTTCTTTGACGAGACAGGAAAGCGTGTCCGCACCAAAAAGGAAATCACAGGGGAGGACAGGCAGATACGGAAAGGCTGTACCGTTATCAAAAAAGGCGAGGTATACGAAAGCCATCTGTTTACTGCCAAAGATACACGCTTTAAGGGAGAGCCTTTTCTCCGGGAGATAAAGGAAGTGTATACGGAACTTATTAACCGCCATATCTCTGATCCTGAGCAGCACTTAAAGGTATTTGATAAAAACAGCGTCTATCTGCCGACCAAGAAAATCGGCAAGAACAATCCCAAAGAGGACGAAATCAAAGCCGACAATGCCGCAAGGCAGGAATGGAACAGGACAGCGGATATGGCGTTATTATCAGGTATCTCCGAAGCAAAGATTTTAGAAGTCAAGCGGACAGAGATACACGAAAAAACAAGCCAGTCTATCAAAACCAAGGGCTGGCTGCCGGGTCTGTTCCGCAGTATCGTCAGCAAGGCAAAGGACTTCCTGCAAAACTTAATCCGTGAACACGATATGCCGCCGAAGCCTGTCCTTGAAATAGATATGGCAGAATTCCGTACCATGCAAAAGCTGATGATAAAGGCGCAGGATAAGGCGAAAGAAATCCGGCATTTGCAGGATATGGTACTTCCGAAGCTGAAACAGCAACTTGCCGATACAAAAGGGATTTTCAAGGGTAAGGAGCGCAAGGCGCTCACAGAGCAGATACAGCGGACAGAAAAGGAAATCTCTGAAAATCTGGATAAACTGCCCGATGTTCTGAAAGAGGACGGTTATCCCGATGTGCAGGCGTTCATGGCAACCTACCGCAAGGCAGAGGCTGTTGTGGAGCAGTACAACCGTGACCTTGCCGCATGGGAGCGGCAGGTCAGGGAAAAACAGAAACTCACTCAAAAAGAGCAGGCAAAGCCGCCTGAACGGGAGAGCGTATTGAAACGCCTGCGCCAGCTTCAGGTAGAGGGCAAGCAAAGAAACCAACCGAGACAGAGAAAGAAATCCTTTGACAGAGACAGCCGATAGGCGCGAAAAACCGCCGCTATGGTATTACCCATGCGGCGGCATACATAAAATTTTATTTGTGTTCTGCAAGCGTGACTTTCATATCATGAGCATTGATGATTGTTTCCTTTTTGCACTTTGGACAATACAGAGGAAAGTTTCTTAATTCTGTATCTTCCCGTATCATTGTCCGAGTTTTATTGCCGCAGATAGGACACAGTATCCATTGTTGCCTACTCATTTCTATTATCCTTCGCTTGAGACAATTTCTCATTCATTTTTCTTACATTATATCTGCCTATACCGAACTGTATTATCCATATAACTACAAAAATTAAAGCGAAAATCCCAAAATAAATTAGAAATCCAACTACACTATGTTCCATCCAATATGCAAAATAAGCGATTGGCAGCATTATTACTGAAATAATTGAAAAGTAAATTCCTGTCTGCTTTACAATACTCCAACTATCCATTTCCCATATTACTGAACTTGCCGCAAATCCCACACCTAATATTCCACAAAGAATTGTTTGAAAAATGACAGCATTGATTTCATTTCCCATAAGTGATATGAGTTCGGGGACACAAGGCGAGTAATATCCATTTGCCCAACCAAGAGAAATCAAGATAGTAATCAAATAGCCCATTGTAATTCCGAGTGGAAAACCCAAAAGACTACGCTTAATAATTTTCTTTTTCATAACATTCACCTCATATTCCTAATATCTTTTTTAGTTTTGGAACATAGCGTCTGGATACATATGTTGTTATTCCATTTGATAATTTAACGCAAATTGTACCTGTAAAACTCAAGTCAAAATTATTGACTTTTTTTAAGTTAATAATTTCCGAATTTGATATACGAATAAATTGATTAGAGGGTAATCGATTTTCTATCTCATATAACCTAAGCCGAAGAATATATTCCCCTTTGTTAGTAACTGCAAAGACTTTTCCAGAATTTGCATAAATACGAATCAAATCTGTCTGTTCCAATATTTCAATTTTTTCATCTTTATGTCCAGAAATTATTTGTGAGGCATCTTCTGAAAGTTTTTTTACAATGTTGCTCACATCTTCTGTCATTGAAGCAGTCAGTATGATTACTTTGGGGTCGATATATGAACTGTCAATTTTAATTTCGACCTGCATGATAATCACCTCTTTCTTTTTCCTTACAATGCCATTATAAGGAAAGCAGATAATAGTTTCAATGAATTTGCGATAGTTGGTTGATTTCAAAACACAACTGGTCAAAAATCCGTTCTGAGTTCTTAATCGGAATAGCGGCAAAGATTTTTCTCTGCCACCTTTCTGTAATTATGCAAAGATGATTTCCTTTTCTATAATCTCCTTTGCACACGCTCGTATGTTATTCATTCTCTGTGTCCATTCTAAAGCGTTTTTCGTCTTTAGCTGCTCTGTGATACCCTGCGCCTGTTTCGTCTGCGCTGTGAGCTTTTCCATACGCTCCTACGCCTGTCTATCAATGTCGGCAAGGTAAGCGTTCAGTCTGCCGCTTGAAAGTATCGTTATGTAGGTACTTCTGCGGTATTCTTTCAGATACCGCAAGTGTCGCTGTCCCCACAAACCGATAGGCTGTTCTTTTTCGGCTGGTAAGATGAGACAAGGAATATAATAATCTCCTTGCAGTTCATACCACAGACCATTTTTATCATCGTAAATATACTTGTCCATTGAAAAATCCTCCGTTATAATATATTCACACATACATCACAGTTCTCCGATTGCCACACTTATGTTTATTCTTGTTATGAGATTTTCTTGCCCTTGCATTTGCCCTTATGAGCAATGAGGGAAAGAGTAAACTTGTGTGTGGCCGTATAAAGAGATAAGGCGAACACATTGCGATAAATCCTTTATTTTCAAGGCTTTTGGAGGATTTTATTAAAACACTGTAACCTCTGTTGAGAGGTTATAATTTACTGATATTCAAATTCCGATTGTTCAAACCCTTCGGGGATATAATTCACTTCAAGCGGTTTGAACTCTATACTACTATCTGTATCAGAAACATTATACTTTGAATGATTTGAGAATTTTTGCACAACATACTGCCTGCTTGAATGGATAGCAAACACTGTTGTTGCCAAACAAAGCAATATTGCGGCAATCAATAAGAATTTGAAAGTTTTCTTAGTAATTTTACGGGAGCTTTCTATTGCTTAGGGATTGAGAATTTCTTTCATTTTTTCATTGTGTTTTTTTACTGAATTTATGCTTAGGAATATCATTGGGAAAAGAATCCACCCAGCTTTCACAAGAAAGCAAGCACACCTCTTCTAAATTGCTCATTTCTATTTTCTTTCATCTAAATTCTGTTTTAAATTCTCACGCGCAAGCTGTAATTTTTTTCGCACATACGGAGCGTTAACTTTATAAATCTCTGCTATTTCACTGCTTTTGTATCCATAAATGTATTTAAGATAAAAGAATATCTTACTTTCTTGATCAAGGGATTTTTCAAAAACGGAAAGCAACTCCACTTTATCAAAGTTTTCAAAATATCCAACATCATCTAAACTGTTACTGTCATCGTTTGAAACAACATTTAATTTAAGAGAGTTTCTGTAAACATCAATGGCAAAGCCGGTAACTATTGTTGACAAATAGCATTTTGTTTTTTTTGATTTGATTTCTCCGACTTTTTCAAAATTGTTTGCAACATAAAGAAAAGTTTCCTGAACGCATTCTTCCGCGTCTTCCCTGCTGTTTGTCTTTTTCAGCGCAATCCAATACAAAAGGTCTTTGTATGTATTATAAAGCTCAGTAAACCTGTCCTTATCTGACTGTTCATCTAATGTATTTAAAAATACTTCTATCATATATACTATATCCCCAAAAAACTGCTTTTTGTGAAAAAAACTTTATATTAATTTTAAAACATTAATAATCTATTTTGTCAAGTACTTTCTATACATAGCAATATGTTTATAAAAAGAAAAAAAGAGGCCATCATAATGATACCTCTTTTTTCACTGTCAATGATCCTTTGCACCGTGGAATAATTAATAGTTTTTCCTTATGTTTAGGCAAATTAAATATCACCTTGTACCATTTCTATCTAACCGTCTTTCTATTTCCTCAACTATGTCACTCATTTTTACATCAAGTGCGCAGGAAATACGGTAAAGCGTTTCCAAAGTCGGCTTACGCTCGCCCCTTTCTATCGCGCTCAAATGAGTTCTTCCTATATCGGCAAGACCGCTTAATACTTCTTGGCTGAGATTCTTTCTTTTTCTAAAATCGGCTATAACATCTCCCACTATTCGTGGATCAAGCATTGGTATAAACATAACTTCACTCCAAAATGTATAATATATTATGAGTGTAGTATTTTTTATGGCAAATTATGAATACATATGTTGACACTTGAACACTTATGTGTTATTATTTTGTTAACAAATATGAAAAGGAGAATAACCAGTGGATAACAACAACGGATTTCAAAACAATCAACAGCAAGGTCAACTCTATTCCCCAACCGATAATCAGAATTATCAATCCAATACGGTTCAGGGCAACACAAATCAATATAATATGCCACCGCAAAAAATTAAGAAGCCGATTTACAAAAAATGGTGGTTTTGGCTTATCATAGTTATAGTAGTAATAATTATAGCCTGCAGTCTTTCTGGTGGTAATTCAGAAAGTGAACCTCAGAATTCTGCATCTGAATCAGCAACTTCTGAAATCTCCACTTCGTCTGTAATAACTACAACTGAAAAAGAAACTGAACCTGATGTACCCGTTGAATACCAGTCTGCCCTCAAAAAAGCACAGATTTACAGCGATACTATGTATATGTCAAAGCAGGGAATATATGATCAGCTCACTTCGGAATACGGTGATAAATTCTCTGAAGAAGCAGCTCAATATGCAGTTGATAATGTTAAAGCAGATTGGAAACAAAACGCTCTTAAAAAAGCAGAAACATATCAGGAAACTATGGCAATGTCTCCCGAAGCTATACGAGATCAATTGACTTCAGAATACGGTGAAAAGTTCACACAGGAAGAAGCAGACTACGCCGTTGAAAATCTTAACAAATAAATCATATGAATTTATTTTGTATATAACTAAAAAGCTCAGCCTAACGCTGAGCTTTTTGTTTGAGTAAAAAAGAAAACCCTTATTCATAAAACTTAGAATAAGGGTTTCTTGGAGCTGATGAGGGGACTTGAACCCCTGACCTGTGGTTGTAGTTAAGGGTATATTTCATTGTTTTTATTGAATTAAGCAAAATATTCTTCTATTTTTCTAATTGTTCTTACTAAACCAAGAGTGGCAGAACTTTTGTCATCATACTTGTTCAACAGATTAACTATTTTCTTTTTCTTAAGATTAGCTGGATTAAAAGAGAGTATAGAATCACGAATTGAAACATCTTCAACTAAATCATCTATAACATTGTCCAATGTCTTATTCCTAGGCACTAAATTTTTAAAACTATTTTGTAATTCTTCACTACTTCTCATTTCTGCAAACCCACTGTCTTTAATTTTAGACCAAAATTTTGTAGATAACAAGTGTTCTATTTCATAAGGTAAATTGATATGTTTTTCAAGCAAATATATAACTTCATCAGAAGGTTCTAATAACTGTATTTTCATACTTATATTGCTTTGTTTAGTCTTGTAAATTTCGCTATTTACAATTATATTTCTTGCATTTATCCCAGCTTCATCTTTATCTAATAAAATCATCATCTTACTTCTAAAACCACTATATATCCATGCATAAGCCCAATCTATTAATTGAGTAGTTCCGGCTCCATCATTTTTACATATTATCCTAAGTTTATTATTTTTTATCATTTCATTCAATTTTATTGAATGTTCTGCTATTGCAAATTTTAAATAATCTACATCCGTTTCTCCTTCAACCATTATTGTAGCTACATCAGTTAAAATATTTCGTGAATAAATGTCTTCAGCTTTTCTAAGAAATTCAGACTGTTTTTCTATAAATGGAGCAACCAATGGCATTAACCCCATATCTTGTGCAATGGAATTTGGCTTTTTTCCAGCTTGGATGCTGGTTTCATCACTACCAACTTTCTTTGACACAAAAAACACCCTTGAATTGGCTTTAACCTTCTTCATATAAAATGCAGGAGAATGCGTAGTTATAAAAATTTGAATATCGTTTGCATATGAATCAAATTCATCTGCCATTTTAAACGCCATTGATAATTCTAAACCGTTTTCTGGTTCTTCAAACCCCCATATTGTACAAACTTTCATTGAACCTTTGTTTCTCGACTTTTGATCTTCCTGTGCAATATATTTTAATACAATAGGTATATGACGGGCTTGTATACCGTCTCCTCTCGCGGTTAAAGGAACATGAAGTGAATTATCTTCACCGTTCGTCTCAAAGACAAGCGCTTTAAAAATTTCATTCAAATCATCTGGAAATGACAATTTACTCTCTAAATTCAATTGCTGTTTGATATTTGCACTTAATGTTTCAGTATAATTTCTCAAAGAAGCAGAAAAAGATTTTACAGAATCCTCTAGTGGATTATTTAATGAAGAAAATAATGCCGCATAGAGTTCTCCTAACATGGTTTTATAATACTCTTGGCTTTTAACTGCTGGTACATATCTATACTTAATTCTTCTTAAAGCACCAGGCACTCTTGATTTCGGGCTAGGAAATTTACCTTCAGAATTAGTAATTTCCTCTCTAAAATAGTCCCCAGTTCTCCAGGTTTTTTTCCAAGTATATATTCCTGATTCCGAATATGTCTCTGGAATATCAAATGTTATTTTTATAGTTATTTCTTTTGTTGAATGACTCTTTGGAGGAAATAAATATGTAAAATCTGTTTTAAAAGAAAATGATTTACCATAATCCGTTTCATTATTAAAAAATAAATTTAATGCCTTTAAAACATTTGATTTTCCTGCATCATTTAAACCTACAAAAATGTTAAAATCATTCGATACAATATTCTCATTACGTCTGTCTCTTATACACATCTGACGC
>ERZ1027013.120-NODE-120-length-35718-cov-14.557076_pt1 | contig 35718 bp, 32 predicted proteins | sample MGYA00519446_ERZ1027013 | MGnify/ENA primary metagenome ERZ1027013 (study PRJEB26926, sample SAMN06164699) | human gut metagenome | biome: ENVO:00009003; feature: ENVO:2100002; material: ENVO:00002003 | host: Homo sapiens | place: USA | collected 2012 ... | reverse complement strand
GAGATCAGCCTCGGTCTCGTGGGCTCGGAGATGTGTATAAGAGACAGCTTATATTATAGACGGCAGCTTTACCTTTATATTAGACGGTAAGCATATTACCGCACATAAAGGGGATACGGTTATTTTAGATTGCTATAAACCCCATGAGTATTACACTAATGATAGTTTTGAATCTATTTGGGTGCATTTCGGCGGCGCAAATTCAAAGGATTTTTATAATGAAATAGTAAAAAATTCAGGCAACCTTATAAAATGTACTGACCCAGACCATGTGAAAAGATTGCTATTTAGGATTTATAACAATATTGCCGAAAACACAACAGCTTCTGAGATTAATCATTCTTTGGATTTATATAAGCTGATTGCCGAATTGGCAACTCGTCAGGTGATAAACAGTAAAAGTAAAATCAGCTACGAGGATCAGATTCACGAAATCAAAAAATATATAGCTGAGCATTTGCAGGAAAATATTTCAATTAAAAATTTGGCGTCCATAATGCATATGAGCACATCCCATTTTTCAAGAATTTTCAAACAGCAAACGGGTTTTGCACCATATGATTATGTTTTGATTTACAGGCTAAACAAAGCAAAGGAATATTTGCAGAAAACGAATTTAACTGTATCTGAAATAACATATGAGGTTGGGTTTAACAGTGAATCTAACTTCATTTACTTCTTTACGAAGCACAACGGAATTTCACCTAATAAATTCAGAAAACTTAAATTCTAATAGAGTAAAACCATCTTCTCATTAATATTAATAATAAAGGGGCCGTTATACGACTTATTATGCCGTATAACAGCCCCTTTTTCGGATGGAAAAAATTAATGAATATTAATTTTTATTCTTTAACTTTTTTGCTTTTTGCAAAACACATAACCATAACAAGACCTGCAAATGCTGCAAGAGCAACAAGTGTAAATCCTACAACAGGTGCTCTGCCCGTATCAGGAATAGAGGGGTTGCTTGTTATAGGCTTGTTAGTAGCCGGTTTTGTTGTTGAAGGTTTAGTTGTTTCCTTTGAGTAATCAGGATTTGAAGGCTCAGTAGGATCTGTCGGCTTAGTAGAGGGTTCGCTGGGATCTGTGGTGGGTTCTTCCGGATCTGTGGGAATCTCTCTGCCAACTGCATCAGCAAGCATAACTCATGTTTTCTTTTATTGTTCAGCTTCTTTTGATGAATCCGGAAAAGTATTTTTAGGTTCTTCGGATTCAGACCAGGAAAAGCAAATGCAAGAACTTGAATTTATGGTTAAGTGTATGAGCGATTTCGGAAATGCTGATTTGAAAATTTCGTTTGTTATCGGTTTCAGCGCAGACCCGGCTAAAAATACAGCTATGCAGGAAAAAGATGTGCTTATAAACAACATTATTTCATTTGCAAATGAGTTTGGGTTTGACGGTGTCGATTTCGACTATGAATTTCCTATAACAAGTGAAGATTACAGTATTTTCAGCGAGTTCCTTGTTGCGCTTAAAGACAAAATGAAAACAGATATGCACAACAAAGAAGAATCAACTATTTCATGTGCTTTTGGAACAATGGGCGCAGAATATCCTGCTGAAACGATTCAAGCGATTGATATGGTGAATATGATGACATATGATATATTCGACCAGGACGGCGAACATTCAAGTTTTTGGAGTTGCGCAGTTCAGGGCGCTGAATATTTAGAATCAGTCGGATTCAGTAAAGAACAGATAAATATAGGAATTCCGTTTTACGGCACTCAAACGGATGCTTTAATGGAGCAATACATATATAAAGACCTTGAAAATACTGATTACTATTCAAATTATTATTCGGTTCAAACTTATCTTAAAGACGGCTCGCAAACAGAAGTTTATTTCAATTCTCCTGCAATAGTAAGAGATAAAACAGCATATGCACTCCTTGCGGGTTACGGCGGAATTATGGTTTGGCACGGGGCTTGCGATACTGATTTTGATTCGCCAAACTCACTTTGGAGAGCGGTTGATACAGCCGTTGAACAGTTTGGAGGTGCTGAATAATGAAAAATTACATATCAAAAAATGCTAATAGCGCAGCGGTATTTTCAATTGTTTTCTTTATAGCTCATTTGTTTTTAACGCTCGATATTTATTCTAAAAATCAGGTTGCTCCCGAAACACCGCTGTTAAATATCGCAGGTCTTCCGTTTTTGCGAATGGATTTTCTGTTTATAGGTTTTTCGCTTGCATATCTAATCGGAATGGTCGTTGCAAAGATTTTTAAAAAGTCAGCTGAAATGCTTTTGAAATTTTCTTTGGGAATTGCTGGCATATTGGTTTTATTTATTGCGCTGTTTGATGTTAATACTATGCAGTTGTTTGCGCCTGTTTTAAGAATAAGCCATGTAATAATGACTGTGTCAAGAGTGGACACTATTGTTGCAGTTGTAAGCGGATTATTCGCAGGTGCGGCGTGTACTGTGTTAAGCAGATTTCGTGTAGATTATAAAATTGTTTTGCTTTCCGTTTTGAGCGCAGTTGCGATTTCGTGCCTTGCAAATTCAGAAAATCTTCATATGGCAACTTACTGTATTTCAGGGGCAATGCTTCTGTTAAGCGCTTTGGTAAAAGACTTTTCACAGCCTTGTCAGGCAGAAAAAACTTTGTCAAAGTGTTCTGCGGTAACAAGTATTTTGGGATTTGTATCAACCACAGCGCTTGCGGTTACGGTAGCTACGCTTTATCATATGCTGTGCGACAACGCAGGCTTTGGTCAAATAGGATATACCGCGGTAACAGGAATTTTAGTTTGCGTGTTTGCGGCAGTTTTATCTAAAACCTATCACAAAGTATTAACACCTTTGGCTTTTTTAGCAGGAAGTATTATAAGCTACATTTTAATTCATTATGCAAGCGAAGTAATCACTTATTCAAACAACCGTGTAATTTATGTGATGCCTTACGCAATTTGGATAGTTGCCGCCGTTATTGCCGCAGTATTTTCAATTACCGCTGTTTTGAAGAAAAAAGAAATATAATACATAAATATGAAAGCCGCTTAAACTCAGCGTTTAAGCGGCTTTTTGTTATGTTAAATTTTCTCTTTTTGCAGGAAGATTTCCTGTGCTTTTTTAAGCTCAAGTCTGTTTGAGTTGAGCGGAATAGGTATTTCATTGTAAACATTGGATATTCCGAACTTTGTTTTCGGCGCTGTTCGGATTGTCAAAACGGGATTTTTGCTGATGTATTTTTCGTAATCTCTCAAACACATAACAAATTTGCCGTCAATATTAAAATAGTCGTTTATCAATTTGCCTGAGCTGAATACCTGAAGATTCAATCCGTCAAATTCAAACTCGAGCCGAACATCAAATCTGTTTTCTAAAATATTACGGGGCAGGTGAAGCTCATAATAAGACCTTTTTCCTGTGGAATACAGAAAATAGTTATAAGGAAGCCTTTTTGCAGATGAGTGCATAAGACGAATTTTATCAGTTAAATCATTTTCAATAATCTTTGATCCTGAAAATCCGCCTGCCGCAGTCTCACAATAAACATACTCACCATCGCTATAAACAGTACCTTTTGCGAATACCGCTTTGCCGTTTATAATGTGAAGTTGTTTAGCCTCTTCTTCGGTCAAAACAATTATTTTAATTTCTTTTCCGTTTTCACAGACTGTGTTTGCACTTTTGCCTGTTTTAAGAATATATTCGTTATTATCGGTTTTGCATCTCGGCTCAATAGAACCGCACTGCACAAAATAAACTGCGTCTTTGAGCTTTGCGATTGGCTGAGCAGTTATATATTGGAATTTTATACCGTCTAATTCTATATTGAACGGGTAGAAGAACATACTTCCTGCTTCAATATCAATTTTCGGCAGTTCTATTTTTCTGTCGGGAAGATTAACTGTAACGCTTACATCTTTGAAGTCTTTATATTTAAGCCCTTTTTCGTAAGTACTTGCAAAGAAATAACCTCTGCCTTGCTCTTCTGTACGAACAGAGCATTTCAAAAAAGATGTGTCACAGGGGTCGTTTGAACTCCACTGAGGGAAAAATGCCGGCTTTGCAGAGATTTCGCTGTCAAATTCTTTTGCAAACAAGTGCATAAGTCTAAGACGGTCACCGTGCGGGCGGCATTCACCGTAACGGCTGATAGGCGACTGAAAATCGTAATCAATAATAGGATAATTATTGGGGTATCCGCTCAGTCTGTTTTCCTGCAAAAGTCTGCTGTTAGGATTTCTTCCTCCGCAGAACATATAGTAGCCGAGCCACGCCGCGCCTGACGCAAATTTTGCAAATCCAACTCCGTAACCGTCTTTTTCAGATATGAACGGTCTGCGATGCTGTGTTACCTGATTTCCCGGCCCGATTTCGCAGAAAGCATAAGGCACATCATCATAAACGGATTTGTCGGTTTCTTTGTTCTTGTGCAAATCTGCGCCTATTTCGTTTTCTGTTTTTGCGCTTGATATTGCAAATCGGTTGTTTGGTTTAAGCGCCGTTTTGCCGTGCGTCCACGGAGCATCGGGATATCCGCCCATCATAGGCAAAAGGTTGGGGTCGGGTATTCCGCTCGGCCAAGCCGTCATTGTGAAAAACGGCGTTTTAAACCCTATTTGCTCGGCAAGCTTTTTTAATGTAAGTATGTGCTCGGTTTTTCCCGTATACTCGTTTTCAAGCTGTATGCCGATTACGGTTTCACCGTCAAGAAAATCTTTGGTTTCATTATATAATTGCGTCCAAAAATCACGCACTTCATTTAAATAGCGTTTGCTGTTTGTTCTGTTGCCGGGCATAAGCTGTATGCGCTTCGGAAAACCGCCCCTTAACACTTCGCCGTGGCACCAAGGGCCTATTCTTAAAATGCAGGGCATTTTTATTTCTCGGCAAACTGTTAAAAATGTTTTAATATCATTGTCGCCTGAAAAATCGTAAACTCCCTTTTTTTCATTATGATGATTCCAAAAAACATAGGTGGAAACAGTATTAATTCCGCAGTCACGCATTTTGAGCAGCGTTTCTTTCCAGCGCCTGCGTGGCAGACGGGAAAAATGAATTTCGCCTGCAATGATAGTATATGGCTTTGAATCTTTAGTGAAATATCGGGTGTTTGCACCATAGCGGCTTTTAATGTTTGAGTAGTTAAAACCACCGCTTCTTATCTGACGGTGATGTGCGTTTATAATTATTTCCATCCTGTTCTCCGTTTGAGTTGTAGTTATTTAGATGTTATTACTATATTTTCAATAGTAATATTCTGCTGTGCACCGCTGCCGTTTAAAGTGATAAGCGTTCCGCCTGTTTCTTCGGCGTGATTCCACGGTACGGGAGAGGGACCTGTTTTAAGTCCGTATGTGTATGTAATTCCGTCAGCAGTAATACTTGCGTTGTTTTCGTGGTCGTGACCGCAGAAAATGTATTTTGTTGAGCCGAGTTCCTTGCATTTGTCAACAAAACCTGAGTTTACGGGTGCGGCGCCCGGAAGATAATCGCAGTAACCGAAACCGTATTCTTCGGGTATTGTGTAGCTTTCGTCTTCACCCTTTATTCCGTATGTTTCAACTGCATCTCTGAATTCGGGAAAAGCAAAATGTGAAAATGTCATTGAATCCACCGTTCTGCCGGCAGCTTCTGCAATGCCTTTTACATTCCATTCATACCAAGCGATTTGGTCGTAGCCCATCCATATTTCTTTTGTTTCTCCGTTTTCATATTCGGTGTATTCGCTGTTGTCGAACATAAACAGCGTGTAAACGGGAGAATCGTTTTCAGTTATGTTAATTACATAGTTTCCGCATCCCCAAAGATTTGAAGGGCCTTTTTCCATAAGGCAGTATTCAGATTCAATATATAAATCAGCCTGCCAGTTTTTAGAAGTGGTGGAAATTTCAGCATCGTGATTGCCGAAAACAGGCGCCCACGGAATTTTGTAAGAATCCATATGGTCTATGAAATTATATATTGAAAATCTGCTTGCCAAAGCTGATAAATTATCTCCGGGCAGAACAATCAAATCAGGCTGAGTTTTCTCAACAAGAGCGTCCATTTCATCATAGCATTTGGCGTTTATTGAAAGGTCGGACCAAAGCTGAGTATCTGTGAACATAAGAATTTTGAAATCTTCTCTGTCTTTTTCAACTGTCTGAATTTTGTTTATATCAAACTGCTGGTCTGCGCTCCAAATTTCGATATGCTTTTCGCCGTTCAGAGGGAAGAACAATGTTGCGAGAACAGCAACCGCTAAAACAAGGAAAACACTAACGCCTATTTTAATTCCCTTGATTACTTTTGCTTTTTTCATTATATTTTTACTCCTTAATTATGCTGATTAAACGATTATTTTGACAGTATCTCGTCTGTAAATTCACGGTTAGTAGCAATCCATGTCGTTCTTTCTTCGTCCGTCTGTTTGCCGTGGCCTTGGTTTATTCCGCCATGGTCGTTTGCGAAAACTACAAGCCACTCCTCGTTGTATTTTTCTTCTCTTTCCTTAATAATCTGCAAGATGTCGTAAGCTGATCTGTCGCATGAATATGCGCAGTTCATATAATGCGAATTGATTGTGGAAAATTCATAGGTGTGGCCTGCTGTATCAACATTGTGGAAAATACCGCAAACAATATCCGTGCCGCTTTCAATTTGAGCGATTACCCAGTCGCGTATACCTGAATCATACGGAGCGGAGGGAGAGGGAGTTTCAGGAGCAACATAGTTATAAAGTTCAAGGCTTTCTGCATATGTATCCTCAAGTTTATCCTTTTTCTCTCTGTCTGTATCACAGAATACCATGGGGATATTGCCGCTTTCCATTACATATTTTACTTCTTCTTTTATGTTAACATCAAAATACTGATCCCAGTCAAACGCAATAGCGGTGTTCAATCCTTTTTCTGCATATTCAAGCATAAAGGTCTTGTATTCCATATTTTTGCTGTCATCATTTGTTTTAATGCCGTTGGATGTGCCACAAACGCCTGTGAATTCAGCAGTCCAGCTTGCGGATGTGGATGTGGTCTGCTCGGTATCTGTACCCTTTTCTCCTCCGCAATATGCCAAATAAATTCCGCCCTGTTCAGATATGGTGCGTATGCCGCTTGAGTTGAGGGTGACACTTTTGCTTGAGTTAAACTCGTTTGTGTTTGAAAGTAGCTGAGCGGCTGCGTCTGCTCTCATTCCGTCAAACCCCAAGAACAAAACTTTTCTTGTTTTCTGGTCTTTTGAAACGGCGTTTGAATCGAAAATTTCACATTCGTCAAGATAAGAATGCACCAAATTATAAATCTGATACTGAGGAATAGCCGTTTCGGGCGTGTTTTCCCATACTTCATATTCTGCGAGCTTTTTTGTGTAGTCGGGATCAGGGGATACCATGTCTTTATTTCCCTGACAGGCAGAAAAACTTCCTGCAATCAATACGCCTGCAAGCACTGTGCAGCAGGCTTTTACAAATTTTTTATTCATAAATTTTCACCTCACCCTCATTTTATCGTTTTCTTAAAATTTTAACTTTAGAAAAAAACTCAGGAAATTTAGAAATTCTGCGAATTTTGGATTATGGGGTGTTTTCTTTATGGTTGTATTTCTAAATTTTCAAGCGTTTTTTTGAAAGAATTATGGAAATTTGTATGCTATTATGAGCATAACAAATATGATTTCTGCGGAGGCAAAAATGGTTTATAGATTAAACGATATTTATGATTACCGTTATGATTACACAAAAACTATGATGATGAAGCTGGCTTTGGCTTATCCTGAACCTACGGACACATCAAAAAGCCATGTGCTTATGACTTTTGAGCAGGCACTTGAGTGTATTAAAAAAATCGATGCCATGACTCCGTATATTACCAAGATATACTATTTGGTGGGCTGGCAGTATAACGGCCATGATGATAAATACCCTGATTTCTTTGAGGTTAATAAAGCGCTAAAAAGAAAAGAAGACGAAACCGCAAGGGATAGCCTGATTTGGCTTTATGAAGAGGCAAAAAAATACAATTCTGTTGTAAGTCTTCATATTAATTTTAACGACGCATATGAGGACGCACCGTCTTTTGAATTGTTTAAGAAAAACAAAGCCCTTATCAGAAAAAAGAACTCACAGCCCGACCCGATTGAAAAATACAACGGAAAAGCTTGTTACAAGACCTGCTTTAAAGGCTATTGGGAATCAGGACTTTTCAAAAAGCAGATTGATAAACTTATTGAATTGCTTCCGTTTCTTCCCGAATGCGGAACAGTTCATGTTGATAATTTTCAGTGCTATCACAATTATGCCCCTCGTGTAACTATTGCTGAAATGCAGGATTATCGAAGAAAAATGATTGATTATGTGCACAAAAAGGGAATTGATATAACTTCCGAATTTACATATAAGGAAGACGAAAGCTTGCCGAATAAGCCGTTTTTGGGCATACCCAGAGACCATCATTCAAAAACGCAAATGGACACAGTTGGACTTATTCCTGCAAGCTGGTGGTGTGCTCGTATGACAAGGCGTGAGTTGATTGAAATTTCACCTCAGCTTTATACAGGCGGAATGTACAGAAATAAAATTTGGGATAAATATCTTTACGGAAATATGCACGGCGAAGATATTGTCAAAGTTGATGACAGTAACTGGGAGCAGAAATTCTTAAAAGAGTTTGCAACTGTGCAGGTGCCTTATCATTTTCTTTGCACTAAGAAAAGACTTAAAATAAAAGGCTTTTTGTTCACTGAAAAGTGCATTTTTTCAGATGGGGTGGTATCATCTTATTTTAATCGTAAAATCACTCAGTACGGAGATGTTCTCAAAGAAAAAAACACGCTCTTTATGCCGTATGTTCATAAAGAAAACTGCTATTTCGCATACAGCCAAAAAGGTGATGAGCGTATCTGGAATATAAAGACTAATAAAAAGTCAGCAAAGATTTATAATGTTTCTTCTGCCGGTCTTTCATTAATTAATACCTATAATATTAAAAACGGAATAGTTCATTTAAAAATCAATCCTAATCAGGCATTGCTTATTGAATTGCTTTAATCGCCTCGGCAAATATTAATTGCCGTTGTTTACCTCCGTATAAAAATAAAAATCCGAAATGCACCGTTTATCGGCGTGTTTCGGATTTTTATTATTTGGTGAAACATTACCGTTATGAGTGAACGATCTTTGGACATATCGGCAACGCAGAACGAAGATTTTGGGACTTATATTACATTCTTCTTCAACTATTTTCGCAACTATGTGAAACTTGGGTTTGATTGCCTTGCCTTAATAAAGAAATAGTAAAAAATCTTGACATCAGCATGGAAAGTAAATATAATTAACATTGCTAATTAACTATGTTAGCTATATTTGTTGATTTAACGAAAGGAATATATGAAATCAATGCAGATGAATTGGGTCGATATGGTGCGTTACCAACAGCAGTTACAGAGAATAACCAGATTATTATTTCCTACTAAACAGATGAATCTGACGGTAAGCGAATGTGAACTGTTGGCTTGTCTATATTTGGATCAAGAACAAAATACTCCCGTTTTACTCAGTCAAAGAAGCGGAATGAAAAAAGAGGCGGTGAGCCGTTGTCTGAAAAGCTTAAGTGAAAAGAAGTGTATTCGAAGGGAAAAACAGACTGACGATGAACGAAGCTATCGTATTTTTCTTACAGATACAGGGATTTCGGAGCTAAAAAAAGGATATGAAGCGATTCTGCAACCGTTTTACGATTTGTGGAGAAGTGTAGGAACAGATTTTGAACAGTTTTTACAGTATACCGACAAAATTGTATTGCATAAAAACGAGGAACAGGAGTGAATCAACGCATATGAATTCTTATCAGTCTTTGCAAATGGATCCGTCTGTTTTGAAGAAGAAAATTGCGCAATGTAATACAGCACGAGAAAAGACATTTTATTGGGCGGCAATAGCCATACGTTCTGTGTTGATTGTGGCTTTTGCTGTTTTATTTATTAGTTTGCTTTCTGGTTTGTTTGGACAGGAAAATACACCCTTGGCAGTGGCTTTGTTTTGTATTATGTTGGGGATTCGCTTTGTAAATTTTGAATATTGTATAAGGGATTCTATGATAACGCTCGCAATATCCTTGTGTATCTTAGTGGTTGTGCCGAGTTTAGTAGGAATTGCTCCTCCGATTGCGATTGTATTCATCCACTTTGCGGGATTCTTTGCGTTACTTTTTATGACAACACAAAGACCTGAACTCGGAAACGGAGGTTTATATAGTTTCGCTTATGTATACTTAACAGGAAATCCCGTTTATGGAGACTCCCTGAGAAAAAGAGTTCTCTTAGCGGTGGTGGGATATGCTGTTTGCGGATTGATTTTATGGGCAAAGCATAGGCATTCCCATAAAACAGTTCGATTTCATCATTTGATTTTAAAGTTTAAAGTTAAAAATCCGGTGAATTTATGGCAATTACGAATGGCATTAGGCATCAGTTTGGTACTGACTGTCGGACAAATACTTGAAATACCGCGATTTATGTGGATGGGATTTGCTTGCGCATCTCTTTTATTGGAATATCCGTATTCATCAAAAACATTGCCACGATTTAGTCAGCGTATCATTGGAGCTTTGGCAGGATCAGGACTGTTCTTTATTATTTATCAGATAACGCCGGGATCTTTTCATTCTCTAATGGGAACATTGGGCGGTCTGTGTCTGGGATTTTGTACGGATTATAGATATAAGGCAGCAATGAATTGTTTTGGAGCCCTTATGTTGGCAACAAATATTTATGGTCTTCAAGAAGCAGTTTTTCTGAGGATTGCAGATACGATATTAGGGGTGTGTTTTGGAGCAATATTTGCCGCAATCTTTCATAAAGTTATTTTAATGAAATCTTCTAATGAGAAAATCGTATGATAGTTTGGCTTTAAAAGTCATGCAGGAATTTCTTTTTTGACTGCATTGCAGAAAAATGAGTTACATAATAAGAATGTGCGTATATAACAAAATCGCCGTCTTAGATTCAATTCTAAGATGGCGATTTTCTTTGTGTCAGAGAAACCATTTAACGGCAAAGCCGTCTGAGAAAAAGTAGGTGTTCATCCGATATTCATTTGGTGGAGCATAGGGGGTTCGAACCCCTGACCTCCACACTGCCAGTGTGGCGCGCTCCCAGCTGCGCTAATGCCCCTTAACTGATTTATATTCTACTATATATAAAATGATAAATCAATATTAGATTCATATAATAAATCCTTATATATTTTTGCGTTTTAGCTGAAGCTGAGTAGATTCTCTTATAATAAATTCAGTGTTAAGCATTATTGATTTGGAATCAAGAGATGTGTTTGAAATAAGGTCATGCACCATATCACACGCACAGAAACCAAGCTGATATCCAGGCTGGCTGACGGTGGTTATAGACGGCCTTGTCATAACCGATATGGGGATATTGTCAAACCCTACAACGCTGACATCGTCGGGAACTTTGAGACCCGATTGGGTAATTGCTTTTATTGCCGCTGCTGCAAGAATATCTGAAACCGCAAAAAAGGCGTTTGGAAGTATTCTTGATTCAAGCATCTTTCTTACGGACGCATACGCCATATCAAAATCAACTTTGGGAAGCTGAACGCACCAGTCGGGGCGGACTGTAAGCCCTGAATTGTTCATGGCATCCATATAACCTCTGCGTCTCTCAACAGCATAACGATACGAAAGCGGGCCGTTAATAAATGCGATTTTGTTTCTGCCTGATGCAATTAAATATTCTGTTGCAAGCTTTGCAGATTCGTAATTGTTAATAGAAACATAGGGGAGGTTAGATTCCTCATTGTATTCACTGCACTGAACTACGGGAACTTCGTTTGCTATTGCCTGAAGACTTTGAAGGGGCAGTGAAGAAAGCAGAATTACGCCCGAAGCGTTGACATTTTTTAACAGCCTTATGAAATCGGGTATTCTGTCTTTTTTCAGTGATGACTGAGTAACCATCAGGTCGCAGTTGTGTGATTTTGCGCTGATGTTGGCGCCGTCCATAATCTGCTGATAAAAGCTGTTGCGTATATCCTGCACATTCATTATTATTATATCTCTTGAATAATGGTCTTTATTTTCTGAATAGCGAGGATTTACCCCCAGGGCTTTCATAGCGTCCTCCACGGCTTTTACGGTTTGCTCTTTAACAAGCTCTCTGTGATTTATAACCCTTGAGACCGTGGCGCTCGAAACACCCGCAAAATTTGCTATATCTTGAACGGTAATTTTTTTAGACAATTTTAATCATTCCCCTAATTTTATTGTGTTTAAATCATTATAAATCACAAATGAAAACAATGCAATAATATTTCATAAATTATGAAAACTTTTCATAAATTTTTCATAATGAATTGTCTAATTTGCATACTGAAATCGAGAATTAATAGTAATTTGTGTACAAATTAAATCAAATATAATTGTTTCATTGAGGCATTTTTGCTATTATGTAGGCGAAATGAAAAACATTTCATATTGCAAATTCAATCTAAAAAGGGGGGATTGCCAATGTTTAGAGTCGGAATAATCGGGTGCGGAAAAATTGCACAGACAAGGCACATTCCTGAATACATTGCAAACCCGTATTCAGAGATAGCAGGTTACTACGATTTTAATATGGCAAGAGCTCAGGAGCTTGCTGATAAATTCGGCGGCAAAGCTTACTCAAGTGTTGAAGAAATGCTCGGTGACGGCGATGTTGACGCAGTTTCGGTATGTACTTCAAACGACACGCACGCCTCTATAACAATAGCGGCGCTTGAGGCGGGAAAACATGTGCTTTGCGAAAAGCCGATGGCAACAAATCTTGAGGATTGTGAAAAAATGGTTAAAGCCGCTGAGAAGAGCGGTAAGTACCTAATGATAGGTATGAACCAAAGACTTGCGAAAGCTCATGTAAAAGCAAAGGAGCTTATACAAAAGGGCGAAATCGGAAGAATAGTCAGCTTCAAAAGCACATTCGGTCACGGAGGTCCCGAAACCTGGAGCATAGACCCCGGTATGAACAGCTGGTTTTTTGACAGAAAGAAAGCCGCAATGGGCGCTATGGCTGATCTCGGGGTACATAAAACAGACCTTATACAGTTTTTAACAGGTCAAAATGTAACAGAAGTTTGCGCAAAGGTTGTTACCCTTGATAAAAGGTATGCAAACGGAGAGCTTATAGGTGTTGATGACAATGCTTTTTGCATTTACAAAATGAACGATGGCGTTGTCGGAACGATGTGCGCAAGCTGGACATATTACGGAGCAGAGGATAACACAACTGTTATTTACGGAACAAAGGGGATTATGAGGATATATGATAATCCCGAATATTCAATAACGGTTATCAAAGAAAACGGCGAAAAAGTTTTGTACGATATAGACAGGATTCAGACAAATGACAATCAGACCAAATCGGGAATAATTGATATGTTTGCCGAATCTCTTGAAAACGATGCAGAGCCTGAAATTTCGGCAAAAAGCGTTTTACCTGCAATGAGGGCAGTATTCGCCGCTATTGAGTCTTCTGATACCGGTAAAATTGTAACAATAGACGGTAACGGGAGGTAAATGAGATTATGAAAATGGGCTTTGTCAGCTCAATACTTGAAAATTACAGCTTTGAAGAGGTTATTAATTTTGCCTCAGAGCACGGTTTCAGTTGTGTTGAGCTTGCCTCGTGGAAAAAAGAAAAGGCCGAAAGAAGATATGCTGGCGTAAGCCATCTTGACGCAGAAGGTCTTACAGATGAAAAGGCGCAGTACATACTTGATTACTGCAAGAACAGAAATGTTGAAATTTCATCTCTTGCATATTATCCGAATACGATGGACAGCGACCTTGAAAAAAGAAAGGCAAATATAGACCACTTGATGAGCGTTATAGACGCCTCAGCAAAACTCGGTATTAATATGGTAACAACCTTTATAGGAAGAAACCAGTATAAGACCGTTGATGAGAATTTAGCTGAGCTTGAATCGGTTTGGAGACCGATAATTGAGCACGCAGAAAGCAAAAAAGTTAAAATTGCCATTGAAAACTGCCCGATGCTTTTCGGCAGCGACCAGTGGCCTGGCGGACAAAATCTTATGACAACGCCGATAATATGGCACAAGGTTTTTGATATTCTGAAAAGTGATTATATCGGAATAAATTATGACCCGTCACATTTTGTTTGGCAGATGATGGATTACATTTCTCCGCTGTATGAATTTAAGGATAAAATCTTCCATGTTCATTTCAAGGACATTAAGCTTTATCCCGAAAAGCTGAAAAGAGCAGGCACAATGGCTTATCCGCTTGATTATATGGCGCCTAAGCTTCCGGGTCTCGGCGATGTTGACTGGGGCAAATATGTGAGCGCTCTTACAGATATAGGCTATAATTCTTTTGTTTGTATTGAGGTTGAGGACAGAGCTTTTGAAGACGGCAGGGAAAGAATTGAAGAAAGTATAATTCTTTCAAAACGCTATATGGATCAATTTGTTATTTAAGTCTATTTCCGGATTAACCGGACGAAATAGAAAATAAATTTTGGAGGGAAATTTATTATGAAAGCAAAAAAAATAATTGCCGTTTTGTTGGCAGTGCTTATGGTAGCAGCTTGCTTTGCAGCTTGCTCAAAAACTGATGACGGCGGTTCAGCAGCCGGCGAAGGCGCACACATCTATATTTTAACGGCAGCTGAAGACCATGGATGGACCGGTTCTGTTGCTACATTCGCTAAGGAAAAGGCTGAAGAGATTAACAATGCGGGCGTTTATTCCGCAGAAGTTATCACAGCTTCAAGCGCATCAGACCAAATCACAAAGATTGAGGATATTATCGCTAAAGGCGAAGACAACATTGCAGTAGTTGTTCAGCCTATGGACGATACTGTTCAGTCAGCTATTCAGTCACTTGTTGACGCAGGTATCCCCTATGTTGCATTTGACCGTATTATCGACGCTGTTTCCTCATCCGCAGTAGCAAATGTTAAGGGCGACAATGAAGGCATCGGTGCAGGCGCAGCTGCTTATTTCGTTGAAAACGGCCTTACTCCCGGCGAAAGCGTTTATGTTTACGAGGGCGACACCTCTTCTGTAACTACTCTTCGTAACGAAGGTTTCACAAAGTATCTTACAGGCGAACTTGCTTTCAACGGCCAGACAATCGCTGAAGATAAAAAATGGAGCGAAGAAGACCTTAAATCTATCACATATTCAGGCGCTATGAACTGGAGCAGAAGTGATACAAAGACTTCATTCGAAACACTTATGGGCGACGCTAACAACGCAGAAATCAAATGGTTCTATGCTCAGGATGACGAGCTTACAATGGGTATCCTTGAGGCTCTTCAGGGCGGCGGTATCGCTGACTCCACAAAGCAGGCTTTCTTTGAAAACAAACCGTTCATTACAGGCTGCGGCGGTCTCGAAGAACTTTATGCAGTACTTCGCGGCGAAACATATACCGATATTTCATCACAGTGCGGCGGTATCATGTCAGTAACATATTCACCTTCAATGATTCAGACAGCTATCCAGGATATGGTTGATTATCTTGACGGCAAAGAAGTAACTCAGGATCATGTAATCGCTTGTGAAAATGTTACTCCTGATAATGTAACAGAATACAAATCTTTCAGCTAAAACAAACTATTTTTCAATACAAACAAAAATAATAAATGTGCAAGGTCGGCAACGGCCTTGCACATTGGCAATCAAAAGAGGGAATCAAAATGAAGCTTCTGGAAATGAAAGATATTCATAAATCTTTTAACGGCGTTTCGGTTTTGAACGGTGTTAATTTAAATGTGAATACGGGTGAAGTACATGCTCTTTTGGGTGAAAACGGCGCCGGCAAGTCCACTTTGATGAATTTATTGACGGGGGTGTTTCCGTGGGACGGCGGCGAGGTTGTTTTCAACGGGGAAAAGATTAGCAAAACCTCGGTTAAAGAAAGCGAAAGCATGGGAATAGCTTTTGTTCATCAGGAGCTTAATCTTTTTAACGACTTAAAGGTTTATGAGAATATTTTTCTCAATAAAGAGTATAAAAACAAACTCGGTATTCTTGATAAAAAGAGAATGAAAAAAGAAAGCAGAGAGCTGTTTGAAAGACTCGGCGTTGATATTGACCCGAATGAGCTTGTTGGAAATCTTAAAACAAGTAAAAAGCAGCTTCTTGAAATTGCAAAGGCGCTTTTCTTTGACGCCAAGCTGCTTATTCTTGATGAGCCCACAACATCGCTTACAAATGATGATGTTGAGCATCTGTTTTCAATTATACGCTCTCTTAAAGAAAACGGAACATCGTTTATTTTTATAAGCCATAAAATGCCGGAAATTTTTGAAATCGCAGACAGATATACTGTTTTCAGAAACGGTAATTACATCTGCGAGGGCAATATAAAGGATACCTCACCCGAAGAGGTAACCAAAAAAATGGTGGGTGAAAAATACTCGGCAGAGGATGTTTATAAACCCAGAAAATTCGGGGAAACAGTACTTAAAATAGAAAACTTAACCGGAAACGGTTTTAAAAATATCAGCCTTGAAGCTAAAAAGGGTCAGATAATAGGACTCACGGGACTTCAGGGGGCAGGCTCAAGCGAGCTTATGCAGTGTATTTTCGGAGCAGGCGAAAGCTATAACGGCAGTATCTATATTAACGGTAAGCCGATGCACAAAAATTCAATTCATAATGCAATGAAATCAAAAATTGCTATGCTTCCGGCAAACAGAAAAGAAAATTCAGTTTTGCCAGATATGAGCCTTCTTGAAAACACATATATAAGCGAGCACACGCTTTCGTCAAAAAAACCGCTTATTAACAGGAAAAAGGAAATTGAAAAATACGCCTCCTTTAAAGAAGAGCTGCATATCAAGGCGCAGTCAGAACACGATGCGGTAACATCGCTCAGCGGCGGAAATCAGCAAAAAGTATTTATTGCCCGCTGGCTCAATACTCAGGCGGATATACTTCTTTTCGACAATCCCACTCAGGGTATTGATGTAGGCGCGAAAGCAGAAATATACAGATTAATTCTTAAACTTGCAGAAGAGGGTAAAACAATAATTATAAATACTCTTGAAATTCCCGAACTGCAAAAGGTTGCTGATTACTGTGTGGTATTTTATAACGGCAGCGTTGTAAAGATTTTGCCACACAGCGAAATAGACGAAGAAAAAGTGATGATGTATTCAACAGGTACATTTAAGGAGGCAAATTAATATGGGAGCTGTAAAGAATAAAAAAGAGGGCAAGTCCTCAATAGGTTCTCTTATATCACAATACAGTTATGTTATAGTTTTTGCGGTCATCTTTATAATTTACGCAATAACAAGTCAGGGCGGATTAACCTGGAGCGGCGTTATGAACATCTTCCGCCACTCAACAGTTATCGGAATTATAGGCATAGGCATGGGTCTTGTATGTCTTACGGGCGAAATCGACCTTTCAGTTGGCTCAATGCTTGCAATGGTCAGCGGTTTTTCAGTAATGGTATTCAATATGACGAATAACATTATTCTAACTCTGCTGTTCGCAATCGTTTTCGGTGCTGTTCTCGGGTTGTTAAACGGTGTTCTTGTAGGCGCAGTAAAAATGCCCGCATTCATCGTAACTCTTGCAACAATGCTTATTTTCAGGTCGTTTACTCAGTATCTCTGCCAGCATGTTGATAAAGAATTAATCGGCGGCGGCAGCTCTGTTTATAAAATGTCAACCGAATTGAGTACATACCAAAGCTTTTATCAGTTCGGAAACGGCAAAATTGCAACAGTTCCGATTGTAGGTTTAATCCTTGTTGCAATAACTGTTTTGTTTGTTTTCATTTCAACAAGCACAAAATACGGAAAACAGGTTTACGCAATAGGCAGTAACGAAAAAGCCGCTTCTCTTGCAGGTATAAATGTTCCTCTTGTTAAAGTAAGCGTTTTCGTTATAACAGGTATAATGGTTGGTATAGGTTCATTCCTTTGGATAGCGATGAACGGTTCATCAGACCCTGCAACAACAGGTACAAGTTACGAAATGTACGCAATCGCAGCTGTTGTTCTCGGCGGTATCGCAATGAGCGGCGGTAAAGGTAAAATTCTCGGCGTATTCTTCGGTGCGCTCAGCTATACCGTTATTGATAAAATCATCGTTGCTCTTAAAATGGACTCTCTTATCAACGATACAATCAAGGGTATCATTCTTATCATTGTTATCCTTATTCAGGTTGCAGGACCTCAGATTAAAGAGAAACTTCAGCAAAGAAAGATTCAGAAAGAATATAAAGCTGAAAATTAATATTGAAATAAATAAACCCCTTTATAGAAACCTCCTCGGATTTTCCGAGGAGATTTTCTTTTTTCTCTTTTCCTCTGGGCATATTGACGGAATAATTTTTATATGCTATTTTTGACTTAAAGAATGATTGCTGATAAGCAAAGCGGGGTATTAATTTATGGTAAAAAGAATAATAAGCATACTGTGCTTGCTGAGTATGCTTACGACTACATCAGTATACGCAGGCGAAAAGGAATACGAAAATTTAGGCAGCAGTTTCAGCCCGTATGATGAAAAGGCGTTTTTGAATGAACTGTCAAGCGAGGGCGAGAAAAAAGTTTGCATTTCGGATAACGGAAATCTGCTTTTTAACTATATTGTTTATCCTGATGAACTTTTTTCAGGGGGAACTGACAGGTATATTCAGGAACTTGAAAGTACCGTGGAATTTTTGTCAACCGCTCTCGAGACAATGACGGGCGGGGAGACTGAGCTTGTGTCTCGCTCTCAGTATGACGAAAAAGGCGGAAAAGCATTTATTCTCGAAACAGATGAAACACTTGATGTTGGCAACGGTGGATACAGCCTAAATGTTTCACAGCAGTCAATAGAGATTAAAGCAAAAGATTTTTCATCGCTCAGCGGAGGAATTTATGCTTTTTTAGAAGATAAACTCGGTTGTATGTTTGTTTCTCCAGAGTATGATTATATCCCAAAATCAAATACCGTTTGGGTTGATGAGTGCCAAATTAAGCACACTCCGTCTATTGAGTGGAGATATGTTTATTCTTATGAGGCGGATATAAGAAAGAATGAGGACGGCTCGGAAAATTACGGGGGTTGGAACAGTAAGCTTAGACTTAACGGTGCAGGTTCAAATGACTGGTACGCATGGGTACATACTTCTTTCACCTATGTTTCACCTGATGAATACTTTGACGAACATCCCGAATATTTCAGCCTTTACAGGGGTAAACGAACATATAAGCAAGGTCCCGTTTCAGGTCAGCTTTGCTGGACTAACGAGGATGTGTATAATATAATTTCTCAAAAAGTTCTTCAGCAGATGCGTGAAAATCCCGATATTCATGTTTGGGATGTAAGCCAAATGGATACTTGGGAAAGCAGGGGCGTAGGATGTGCCTGTGATAAATGTAAAGAAATAGATGAGCGTGAAGGCTCTCAGATGGGCTCACTTCTCACTTTTATTAACAGGCTTGCAGATGATGTAGCTAAGGAATTTCCCGACAATTATATATCTACCTTGGCTTATAACTATACACAGGATCCTCCCAAAAACATAAAACCAAGGGATAATGTAATTATAAAACTGTGCTTAATGCCGGGAGATTGCGCTTCAAGTTACGCAAACCCAAACAGTTCTGATTCTGAAAAAGCTAAAAAGCTTGTTTCCGATTGGGGAAAAGTTGCAAAGCATATAGTAATATGGGATTACAATATAGATTTTCATAATTATCTTATGCCTTATCCCATTCTTGACAGGCTCAAAGAAAATAATGATTTTTATATTGAAAATAATGTATACGGTATTTTCCATCAGATGAGCGCCGACAAAGGCGGAGACTTTTCAGAACTTAACAGCTATATTTTTGCAAGACTGATGTGGGATAAGAATACTGATGTGCAGGAAGTATTTAATAAATATCTTACAGTGTATTACGGAAATGCCGCGCCTTACATAGCACAGTATTACGGCGAACTTGATGAAAATGTTGTTTCGTCCGGCAATGGTTTGTATATCTACGCAAAACCGTGGCAATACAGTACCTCCTATTTGTCAACTAAAAATATTGATAAATATCTTGAGATATTCGAGAACGCCAAACAGGCGGCAGATGACGAAACAATAATAAAAAGAGTTGAAAAAGCTCAAACAGGTGCTCTCTTTTCAAAGGCTTATCAATTTTCAACAGATATGAAAGGTAGAAAAAATGCACTTGATGAGTTTATGCGTATCTGTAAAGAAAATAACATAACCTCCCTTATTGAAGGCGAGCAAAACGGCGACGAACTGCAAAATTTCTACAATACTAAAACTCGTGAAATCAAATCCACTCCGTTCATAATAGCGGGTATATGTTTGGTTTTGATTGCTTTAGTTTCATTTGTTGTCGCTGTAATCTTACACAGAAAAAAGTACGGCACATTGTTACTGTGGAAAAAATAATAAGGGGCATTAATTAAAAGACCTGCTTGGTATAAGCCAAGCAGGTCTTTGTTTCGGCAATCATTAAAATAATATTTATGGATGCCGTTTTATCTAATCTTTATAATAATGTACCTTTCATATTTCCTATATATTTTCATAAATCATAGATAAAAACGCATAAATGAGCCAGTTTAATTGAATCATAATGTTTCAAATACTAAACTTAAATTACGGTAATAATTTATGTTAAGGGGAACTTTATTATGAAACATTCTGACATCATTAGAAAAATGACATTGAAGCAAAAAGCTGATTATGTTACGGGTGAAGATTTTTGGCATTTAAGGGAATATAAAGAGTTAGGACTGCCGGGAATAATGATTACTGACGGTCCCAACGGGCTCAGAAAAAAGGATACAAATAAGAAGTCTAAAGGTGTAGGTCTCGGCAATTCTGTTGCCGCCACATGCTTTCCGCCTGCGGTTACCGCTGCCTGTACTTGGGATATGGAACTTATTGAAAAGGAAGGCAAAGCAATAGGTGAAGAATGCCTCGCAGAAAAAGTGTCTGTTATTTTGGGACCTGGTACAAATATTAAGCGTTCTCCTGTGTGCGGCAGAAATTTTGAATATTTTTCGGAAGACCCTGTGCTTGCAGGCAAATGCAGTGCGGCGCTTATCAAAGGTATTCAGTCAAAAGGTGTTGGCACCTCTCTTAAGCATTTCGCCTGTAATTCTCAGGAAGCATACAGAATGATTATAGACGAAATAATAGACGAAAGAGCAATAAGAGAATTGTATTTTCCTGCTTTTGAAATAGCTGTTAAAGAGGCAAAGCCTTGGACTGTTATGAACTCATATAATAAAATTAACGGCATTTATTCCTCTCAAAACCTTTGGCTTCAGGAAGATGTTTTACGAAAAGAATGGGGCTTTGACGGATTGATTGTAACTGACTGGGGCTCATCTGTTGACAGAATTAAAGGTATAAAAGCAGGTACTGACCTTGAAATGCCGTCTTCCTGCGATATTAACAGTAAGAAAATTATTGAAGCCATTGAAAGCGGAGAGCTTGATGAAAAGGATTTAGACAAGTGTGTTGACAGGATAATTGAACTTGTTGAAAAATCAAAACCTGTTCTAAAAAAATCATATACATACAGTATTGATGAACATCACAAAATAGCAAAAGAGGTTGCGGAAGGTGCCTGCGTTCTTCTTAAAAATAATGACAATCTTCTTCCGATAAGAAAGAATAAAAAAATTGCCCTTATCGGTGAAATGGCAAAATCTCCGAGATTTCAGGGAGCAGGCACATCGGTAATCAATCCGACAAAGCTTGACAATGCCTGCGAAGAGTTTGAAAAACAGAGCCTTGATTTTGTATACGCAAAGGGTTACTGTAAGAATAGAGATTATGTTGATGAAAGTCTTTTAAACGAGGCTGTAAATGCAGCAAAAGAATGTGATGTTGCCGTTGTTTTTGCAGGACTCACGGAAGAATTTGAAGCCGAGGGATATGACAGAAAAAATATTGATATGCCTGCTTGCCATAATAAATTGATTGAAGAAGTGGTAAAAGCAAATCCAAACACCGTTGTAGTACTGTCAGCAGGCTCGGTTGTGCTTATGCCTTGGGCAGATAAGGTTAAATCAATTTTGCATTCAGGTTTAGGCGGTCAGGCAGGAGCAAGCGCAGTTGTAAATATATTAACAGGCGATGTTAATCCGTCAGGCAAAACCTGCGAAACCTATCCTATGAAATATGAGGACAACCCTGTTTACGGCAATTATCCGGGCGGTCCTGTAACAAGTGAACACAGGGAAAGTATATATATCGGTTACAGATATTATGATAAAGCAAATCTTGATGTGCGATTTCCTTTCGGTTTCGGATTATCATACACAACCTTTGAGTACAGCGATATAAAACTGTCTGCTAATAATATAAACGAGGATGATTGTCTTACTGTTTCCTGCAAAATTAAAAATACAGGCAATTATGACGGGGCGGAAGTTGTGCAGCTTTATGTGAAAGAAAAGGAGTCAACCATATTCAGACCTGAAAAAGAACTCAAGTCATTTAAAAAGGTGTTCCTTAAAAAAGGAGAAGAAAAGGAAATTGAATTTACGCTTGAGAAAAGAGCGTTCGCTTTTTACAATATAAACATACATGACTGGTGTGTTGAAAGCGGTGAATTTGATATTTTTGTAGGCTCTTCAAGCAGAGATATAAGGCTTACTGATACCGTTACTGTTCTTTCGGCAAATATATCTCCAATCCCTGATTACAGAAAAGTGGCACCTGCTTATTATGAAAATGTACGGAATATAACTCGAAATGAATTTAAAGCAATTTACGGTGAATTGCCTGAAAACAAGATAGACCCCAACAGAAAGATTGATATTTATTGCTGCCTTAATGATGCGCAGTACACGAAATGGGGCAAAAAAATCGGCAGTATAATAAAGAAGATTATGGTCAAGATGGGGTCGGGTGAAAACGGAGACGGAGCAATGCTGGCGGCTATGGCTACACAAGTGCCGATAAGAAATTTCATACAGATGAGTATGGGCGTTTTCTCGCCGAAAATGGCTGACGGACTTTTGATGATTCTTAATGATGATGAATCTACTTTCATAGGGTTTTCAAAAATATTCTGGTCAATCGGCGGTGCGCTTGTAAAACTACCGAAACTTTTTAAGTCAATATAATCTATGACAGTCAAGAGGGGGGAGCATTTATGAATTTATGCGAACTGATAAGCATTAAAACAGATGAAGAGAGCAACAGTAAGCATACCCGATATAATGAGGAACTTAAACTTTTTTCCTGTATTCAGCAGGGTGATATTAATAAATTGATTGATGAGATGAAAAAGCTTAACACCTCTGTAACCACAGGTAAATTGTCAAACGACAGCATAACACAGTACAGATATCTTGCAGTCAGCACGATTACTCTTGCAACCCGTTATGCAATTCAGGGCGGACTTAATGAAAAAGAGGCATATAATTTTTCCGATGAATTTATTATGACTGTTGATACTTTGCAGACTAAGGAAGAGATAATGAATCATATGGGAATTAAAATTCTTCAGCTCACGCAGTCTGTGCAAAAAAGCAAGAAAAAGCCGTCACAATCTCCTCATGTTAAAAAGTGCATTTCATATATAAATGAAAATATTAAAAGCAAAATAACAGTTTCAACTGTTGCTGAGTATTGCGGTCTTTCGTCTGATTATTTATCAAAAATATTTAAGGAAGAAATGGGTGAAAATTTAAGTTCATTTATCACAAGAAAAAAACTTGAAAAATCAAAGGAACTAATCATAGACAAAAAATCAAATTCTCAGATTTGTGAAATGCTTTCTTTTTCTTCTCAGTCGCACTTTATAACTTCTTTTAAAAAGTATTTTGGAATGACACCAAGTGAATTTTATAGTATGGCTAAATGATTTTATTAAGCCTTTAATTTTCATTTTCGTAATTTATACAAAAACAGCCTCGGAGTAATCCAAGGCTGTTTTGTTGTATGTATGGAGTTTTAGAACAATCCCATTAAATGCTGAAGAAGCAGACTTACAGCCGTAATACCGATCCAGCAGGAGAAGCCGAGGAGTATCGGCTTTGCTCCGCTTTTAACAAGTTTTACAATGTTGGTGTTCATACCAATTGCCGCCATTGCAACTACTATGAGAAATTTGCTGAGGGTTTTAAGCGGCTCAAAAACATCGGCAGAAACACCCATGCTTACCGCAACGGTAGTGATGATTGAAGCGGCAATGAAGAAGAGAATGAAGAACGGGAAAATCTTTTTGAAATTGACCTTGCCTGCACCGCTGTTTTTTTCTCTCTTTGTACGGATGAAAGCAAGTACAAGGGTTATAGGGATAATTGCAAGCGTTCTTGTCATTTTAACGGTAACAGCCTTGTCAAGCGTTGCAGAACCGAGACCAAACATTCCGTCCCAAGTTGATGCCGTTGCCGTTACAGACGACATATCATTTACAGCCGTTCCTGCGAAAATTCCGAAAGCCTCGCCCGACGCAGTATCAAATCCGATGAGCTGACCGAAAGTGGGGAAAAGCAAAGCCGCAAGTACATTGAAAAGGAATATAACGGAGATTGACTGCGCAACCTCTTCCTCGTCTGCATCTATAACGGGGGCAGTTGCCGCAATAGCAGAGCCACCGCAGATTGAAGAGCCTACACCGATAAGTGTTGCAACCTTTGAGGGCATTTTCATTGCTTTGTTAAGAAGAAATGCAATCAAAAGTGATGTTGCGATTGTGCATATAATTATGGGGAGCGACTGCTTGCCCGTTTCAAGAACAACATTGAGGTCCATGCCGAAACCAAGCAGAATAACCGCCCATTGAAGAACTTTTTTTGAAGTGAATTTTATACCTGCGTCAAGTTTTGTTTTGTTTTTGATGATTAATGTGAGCACCATACCTGCAAGTATTGCAATAACCGCTCCGCCGATAATTGGAAAAGCTGTTCCGATAAACCAAGAGGGGATTGCAATTGCAAGACAAAGCAGTATTCCGGGTGCGTAATTCTTGATAGCTTTCATATCTAATACCTCTTTCCATTTATTTCCTTGTGTATTATACAACAACTATATCAAAAAGAAAAATTATTTATATTGATATAATCATAAATATTTGTTATGATAAAAACAAAGAAAAATAAAGAGGTTTGTTATGCTTGATTTCAGAATAGAAACTTTTCTGTGCGTGTGCAGAAATATGAATTTTACAACGGCGGCAGAGGAACTGCATATAACCCAGCCAGCCGTGTCTCAGCACATTCAGTATCTTGAAAATTATTACGGTACTGCGCTTTTTGAGCGAAGCGGAAAGAAAATATCCCTCACCCCTGCGGGTGAAACTCTGCTTCACGCAATGACGGTTATAAGAAACGATGAGACGGCTGTTAAAAGCCGAATGAAAAATGCTTTGGCGGATAAAAAAATTCTAAATCTCGGCGTTACGATGACTATTGGCGAGTTTGTTATTGAAAAACCGCTTTCAAGCTATCTTGAAAATCATCCCGATACGGATGTTAATATTAGATTTGCAAATACAGCCCGTCTTTGTTCGGAGCTTTTAAACGGCAGGCTTGATTTTGCGCTTGTAGAGGGAAACTTCAACTTCGATTTGTTTGATACCCTCGTTATGAAAAAGGAAAAATATATTCCTGTCTGTTCTGCCAACCACCGCTTTGAAAGGAAAATAAAAGGTCTTTCAGATTTGCTTTCAGAACGGCTTATAGTAAGGGAAAGCGGTTCAGGCACAAGGGATATACTTGAAAAAAGCCTTGAAATAAGAAATATTCATATTTCGGATTTTGCCCGCTGTATTCAGGCGGATAATACGCACCTTATCGTCAGCCTGTTGAAAAGGGACTGCGGAATTTCCTTTCTTTATAAATCAGCGGTAGAAGAAGAAATAAAATTGTCTACGCTCAGGGAAATAAAACTTTCTGATTTTGATATGGAGCACGATTTCACTTTTGTGTGGAATAAAGGCAGCGTGTTTTCAAATGAATATAAGGCAATCTGCGAGGAACTTAAAAGCTATTCTTAGAAAAGTAACAATTAAGATTAATAAAAAGGATGCAAAAGTAAAACAAGGTTCTGACTTTAATATCAAGTCAAAACCTTGTTTTTTTATGGAGGAAAATTTGGTTGTATTAATTTTTATCTTTCAACTTTTTTTAAGTATCTTGTCAGCGATTCGTTCCATTTAACATATTCGGGGTTGTTTCTGTTGTCTGGCAAGTCGTAGTTTTTATCAATATACTCTCCGAGAGCCTTCGTAACTTTTACCGCTCCCGAATAATTAAGGTGGTCGCCAGCGTCTCTTGTGTCTTTGTTCCAGTCAATGTCAACCTTTGAATCGCCCGTGTTCATATCTATATAGTTTATGCCTAGTTCTTCGGCAAATTTTGCCATTCCGTTATGCCTTTTGCTGTCCCAGTTGACTGTGCTTGGGGTGCTGACAAGCAGAAATTCAGCCGAATTTTGTTTGCAAAAGTTAACCATATTTTCAATATATGTTTTGTTGAGCGGTTTTATCTGCTCTGCTTTATCAGACGGCTTCATATAATTAGAAGCGTCAGCTTTAGAAATATTTGTGCTGTAATGGTAGCCCTTAAAATCGTCCGTCCAGGTATATTCAACCTTTCCGAAGAAATCATTTCTGCTCATATTTTTCCACCTGTCGTGGTATTTGAAAACAGAAAAATGGTCCTCAACAGCGGTGATTATTGATTTTTCATATTTCATTTCACGATATACTGCGTTTGTTTCCATTATAACAAGTTTAGGCTTCTGCCTTTCAAACGCCTGTTTTAGCATATTTTCAGAATACGAAAGGTACTGCGCACTTGTTGCACACACATAAGTTGTATAGCCGTAATCACGCCAAAGCTGCATCGGTGTAAAAGCCGAATAAGCCTCGCTGTCTCCGAGAACAAGCACATCAATCGTATCGCTTTTTTCGCCCAAAATACCGTTTGCGGAAGCGTTGTCCATTCCGAATTCCTTTTGGTTGTTTTTAGGCATGAATATGTATGAAGAAATCAACAGCAATATCGTGATAATCAGAATAAAGGCAACGCTGCCCGTTATGTTTTTTATAGCCTTCTTCATAAATATCCTCCTAAAAATCAGCGTAAATCGGGTCAACAGGAATATAGTTTGCTCCGTATGCGCCGAAAATGATTATATAGAAAATAAGCGCAATATAAATTGCCCATCTTACGGGAAGTTTCTTTTCGGCAATCATTGCCCTTACGCTCTTGCCTTTTTCGTTGAGCACGCTGATAACGAATATGAGCGCAACGGTAACGAAAACAACGATATAATCGTATAAATCAAGACCGAGGCTGAGCAGAGTACCGTCAGTAAAGGTTTTGAATGAAAAGTCTGTTACTATAAGTCTTGTCATATCAAAGCCTGCTCTAAGTCCGTTTGCCCTGAAGAAAAGTTCGCCTATACATACGAGAACGGAAGTTCTGAAAATCTGCATTCCTTTATAAGCAGGGGAAAGCGAATTGATTTTGAGTTTACTGTTCGTTTTCTTAACAAGGGGTTTAATAAGATTTCCGCCCGTTATAAGCGCAAAGTGATACATTCCGAAGAATATATATCTCCAGCCTGAGCCGTGCCACATTCCGTTGCAAAACCACACGCAGAACAGCGCCACAGTGCTGACAAGCATCGGACCATAGAAATTGCCGAGCTTTTTGCGTGATTTCTTTGTCAGCTTTTTTGAGAAAGGAGACATTGAAATCGGGTAGTAGATATAATCTTTAAACCATGTGCCGAGGGTGATGTGCCATCTCTGCCAAAATTCCGAAATCGTTTTTGAGAAAAACGGTCTTGTGAAATTCTCGGGCATTTTTACTCCGAAAATCTCGGCGCTTCCGATAACAACATCCATTGTGCCTGAAAATTCCATATAAAGCTGGCAGGTGTAAGCTATCGCCGCTATTGCCGCAACCGTGCCGTTATAGTTTGCGTGGTTGCTGAAAACTGTGTCAACAAGGGAGTTGAGCCTGTCCGCAATAACGATTTTTTTGAGAAGACCGAAAAGTATTCTCTGTGCGCCGAATTTAAGGTTTTCAAATTTGATGGCTTCTCCGCTGTAAAGCTGATAAGCTGTGTCAGAATAGCGGCAGATGGGGCCCTCCATAATCTGAGGGAAAAAGCTCATGTAAACCGCAACTCTTGCAAGGTTTCTGTCTGCGGGAATTTTTCTTCTGTAAACATCGCAGATATATGAGATTGCCTGAAGCGAATAAAATGAAATTCCAATCGGGGCGGCGAACTTGGGGATATGTATTGTTTGAGAAATTCCTATAATTGAAAGTACGCCGTTTATGTTTCCGACAAAGAATTTTGAATATTTGAGAACAGCTAAAAGCGCCACATGAATAACTATTACGAGCGCAATTACAGCCTTTTCTCTTTTGATGAATACCGCTGAGGCTTTTCTGCTTTCAGCGGCGCTCATTCCTGCGGTATGTTCATCGCATTTCGCCTTGCTCTGCGCCAGCCACAAGCCGGTCAGATATATGCACACGGTTGTGAAAAGCAGGTAAACGAGCAGTTTTCCGCTTACGAGCCAAAAAAACGCATATGACGAAACCAGCAGGGGCAGCCATCTGAATTTTTTTGGAGCAATGCTGTAAAGAACAGCGGATAACGGCAGAAAAATACAGCAGTATGCAATGGTGCAGTAAGATGTGATACCCATGTTAATTTCCATAGCCTTTCCGACTGCAATCGTTTTATTTATCCGCCCCGTTGCAGCCGTCCAAGGCGAAAATTATTCAGGGGGCTTGAATTTTGCTTTTGCGGTGGGTTATCAAGCCTCTTTAAGTCTGTTAATCATAAGCATAAGCGCCTGTGCTGAGTTGAAATTTTCAGGTATGATTTCAACAGATGGAATCACGATGTCGAATTCATCCTCAATTTCTGCAACAAGCGATATAATTGCGAGTGAATCAAGATAATGACCGTCAATAAGGTCTGTGCAGGTGTTGTAGTCTACTTCCGGCTGAATGTCCTCTAAAATTTCGATAAGTCTTTCCATAATAAAATTCCTTTCTTAAATAAATTAATTAGCTTTGTTTAATTTGTATGTTGCAACTGCTTCTCTTGCGCAGTTAATATTGCCGTTTTCGTCAATAATTAAAACCTGCGGCAAATCTCTGCTGAGAAACAGTGAAATACCTTCTGTTGCGCAATATGCGCCCGTCTTTTTAAAAACAATTGCGTCGCCTATTTTTAAATCCGTCATCGGTGTGTTTTTCATAAGAATATCGTTTACGGTGCAAAGCGAGCCGCAGATGTTCCAGTTTTTTGTTTCGCCGTCATCTCGAAGCGGAAACAGGCTGTGAAACGGGTGTTTCATTGCCATTGACTGACCGAAATATGTAATGTGATTCATTCCGCCGTCAACAATGGCGTAATTCTGGTTTTGATTGCTTTTCATATCAACAACTTTTGTTATGTAGTTTCCGCAGTCTGCAACAAGGCTTCTGCCAACTTCAAGAGTGATTTTTGCCTTGTATTTCATTGAAGAAAGCAGGCTTGAAAATTCTGCAAGGTATTCCTCTTCGTTGAAATTGTCTGTGTCAAAATACGCAACGGGAAGTCCAGGGCCGTATTCAAACTCATCAGATTTAAAACAGTATTCGTTTTCAAGCTCTGCAAGAAAAGCGTCTGCATAATCAATCTCTCTTTTAATTCTTTTAAGAGATGTTTTCTGAGTGCCTGAGAAATACTGTATTCCGATGATTTCAACGGTGTTTTTGTCGTATGATGTGATTATCTTCTTTACATCGTCCTCATCAAGCCCAAACTGATTGCCGCTTGTGAGCCTGAGAAGAAGTTTGATTTTTTTGTTGTATTTCTCGGCAAATTCAATCAGCATATCGTACTGCTCAGCCGATTCAACCGTAAAGCAGTTTACGCCACTGTGGTCTTTAACAATTTCCTCAATAAAATCTCTTGTTTTGTATACGCCTGAAACAACTATTTTGCTGAGCTCAACGCCTTTTTCAAGGCAGAGCATCATTTCACCGGGGGAGCATACCTCAAGCTTTTCAATATACGGGCAGAGGTCGCTCACTATAAAGGTGTTTGCTTTTATCGCATAGCAGAGTGAAACATCTTTCGGCAGTCTGCTTTTAAGATAATCAACTCTGTTTTTAAGTGCGTCTATTTCAAATACATAAAGAGGTGTTGCATAGCTCTTTAGTATTTTTTCTGTTGTGATGTTGTTCATCTTGTTTCTCCCTCCATAAGTGCCTTTCTGTCTGTTTTGCCGTTTTTGGTAAGCGGCATTGAGTCAATCTTTCTCAGTGCGTTTGGAATCATATATAAAGGCAGCTTGTCTTTGAGTTTTTTATGAAGCTCGCGTCTGTCTATATTTCCTATGTAAAAAGCAAAAAGGCGTTTCTTTTCTGTGTCGAAAATGCAGCAGGTTTTTTCAACCTCGTCAATTTTCATTATCTCTTTTTCTATTTCTTCAAGCTCAACACGGTGTCCCATATATTTGATTTGAAAATCTTTTCGTCCGCAAAAAACAAGGTCGCCGTTTTCGTCATATTTTGCAAGGTCGCCCGTTTTGTAAATCATATCAATATATGCGGGGCACAGCGGATTTTGAACAAATGCTTTTTTCGTCTGCTCGGCGTTGTTGTAGTAGCCGAGTGCAAGAGCGGTGCCGCCCACGCAAATCTCGCCCACAGCGCCGTGTTCTTTTACCTCTTTGTTTTCAGCGTCAAGCAGGAAAACTTTTTCATTGTCAAACGCTTTTCCTATCGGTACAGCGCTGTCATATTCTCTGCTGTTATCAATAATGTGATAAGTGCAGTTGCAGGTGATTTCCGTCGGCCCGTAAAGGTTTACAAACATTGTATTTGGCAAGTGCCTTTGCCAGTCTTTAAGGTGCTTTAACGGCATAACCTCGCCGCTGAAAAGTATTTTATTTACCGTTTCGGGTGTTTTGTAATCAAGAATATGAAATGTATTTATTAGGCTTAAAGCCGATACTGCCCATATGAGAGTTGTCATATTATGCTCGACAATGAAATCCATAAGTTCCGTCGGCTTTGAGAAATATTCTCTCGGAATAATAACAAGCGTTGCGCCCGTTTTCATCGCCGAGTAAATGTCTTTAACGGAAACATCAAAATCAAACGGCGCCTGATTGCCTATAATGTCGTTTCCATTTATATTAAATGTATCGCAGAAGGTGTTTATAAAATCTATAACGCTTCTGTGGCTTACCGCAACACCTTTCGGCACGCCCGAGGAGCCCGATGTAAAATTAACATAAAGCGGCATGGTGTCCGTTATTTCTGCTCTTATTTCACTCAGCCTTTTCTCGTTTACGGGAGCGGTTTGCATTTCCTCTGCTTTAAAAATCTGAAGAGACGGGAAAACCGTTTTTGCAAGGTCATAATTTTTTTCATTTGTAATAACCGTTTCGGCGCCGAGTATAAACTGGATAACTGCAAGTCTTTCAGCTGGGAGATGGGGGTCTGCAAGAGTGTAAAAACAACCTGCATATGCTGATGCAAAAAAACTGCAAAGAGCGTCTATGCCTTTTTCGGCGAATATTATAATAGGTTTATTTATCTCTGTCTTTTCGCTTAGAAAAGAACCTGCCCTTTTACTTCTTTCTTCAAGCTGTGAATATGTAACAGATGATTTTTCATCAATAACAGCCGTCTTATCGCTGTGATTTAAAACTGTTTTCTCAAGATATTCAAGTACGGTTTTCATGGTTATCTCTCCTTTCGCACATACTTTATCAAACGCACCTTTATTCTCTCTGTATTCATCCTTAATATTCATAAATGTTGCATTTTTTTATGTTTTTCGGTAAAAAACGGCTTAAAACCTTGCTATTCTCAAAGATTTTATGTTTTTGGATAAAAAATAAACCTTAAGAAAACTTAAGGTTATATTTTTGACATATTTAGGTTTGTACAATATAATGAAATAAAAGTTAAGAGGTGATAAATATGAAATACAATATCCTTATTGCTGAAGATGATGTAAATATCATAGAGCTTATGACTCTTTATTTTGACAGCGATGAATATAATGTGTTTTACGCTACGGACGGCGAGGCGGCTTTGGAGATTGTTAAAACAGAAAAAATATCCATTGCGCTTGTTGATATTATGATGCCTAAAATGAACGGATATGAGTTTATAAAGGCTGTGCGTAAAATAAATAATTTTCCCATTATAATTATCTCGGCAAAAAATCTTGACGAGGACGAGGTGCTCGGTCTCAATCTCGGGGCGGACGCATATATTAAAAAACCTTTTAATCCTCTTGTTGTAGTGGCAAATGTAAAAGCCATTCTCAGAAGAACATATCAGCTTGACAGCGCAAATGACGGTGACGAGGCTAAAAAATATGTTGTCGGGGATCTTGTATTTAATACGGAAACCTTTGTGCTTACAAAAAATTCGAAGCCCGTGCCGCTCACAATGGCAGAACTTAAAATAATATCAAAGCTTATGAGTGCACCTAAAAGAGTTTTCACAAAAGCACAGCTTTATGAAAGCATAAACGGCGATTTGTTTGAGAGTGATGAAAATACCATGATGGTACATATTTCAAATATCCGCTCAAAGATTGAGGAAAATCCGGACAAGCCGCAGTATATTAAAACAGTGAGGGGGTTGGGGTATAAAATTGAGTATAAAGAAGAATAAAATCAAATCAAGTTTTGTGCTTTTATGCGTAAGATATTTTGTTTTGTACTCTGTCATCCTTGCGCTGATTTATTTTTGCTTCAGTTATTATACGGGCAATAAGCTCAACAATGCTTTTGTTTCAATAGAAAATATTATTGAGTATGATGAACAGCTTGCCACTGATGACTTTGCTGGCATACCGTCAAAGATAAGCAAAAATTGTTCGCTTATCGTTTTTGATGAAGATGGGAAACGCCTGTATTCAAGCAGTAAGGAAATCGGGGACGATATAACTTTTGATTTAACCCGTTTTATAAATGATTATATGGATGACAGCTGGTATTCCGTTTCGGAAAGCATAAATGCTGACGATGAAAAAATCTATATAATTATGCTGAAAAATTATGACGATATGGGTAATGAAGTTGTTTCATCGTCCTGCATATTAGACAAGGATTATAATATTATTAGAGGTAACCTTTTTTCAGATAGGAGTCAGCTTTCGGAAGACGAGTTCAATATGGTCAAAGGTTCTTATAGTAATAATAAAGTAACGGAAAAATACGAATACGAAACGATTGACGGAGAAAAAAGAATACTTGTTTCTGAGTGCCCTATATTGAGCGATGAAGAATATTATCGCCTTATAGAAAAAAGCGATATGTTATGGGCATTTGCTGTGCCGATTGTTTTTGTGGTAATTTTACTTCAGGCATTTTTGTTTGCTAAAAAAATCAAACAGTCTATTTCTCATATAAACCGTGCAATAGATTCTTATCAGCACAATGAAAAATTTGAGGTTGACAAATCAAAAATCCCCTGCGAATTTCATTCCATTGTTGATAATTTCAACAGCCTTTTGGGTTGGCTAAATAATCTTCAAAAGGAAAAGGATAATATTTATAAAGAAAACAGGCAGATGATAGCGGATATTTCGCACGACCTCAAAACTCCGCTCACGGTAATTCAGGGCTATTCAAAAGCGCTGAACGAGGGCAGAGTGCCTGAGGATAAAAAAGAAAAATATCTTGAAACTATTTATGACAAATCAGTTTTGTCAACAGAGTTGATTGACTCGCTTTTCGACTGCGTTAAAATGGAGCATCCTGATTATAAGCTGAATCTTACAGAGGTTGATTTAAGCGAATATATAAAGGAAATCCTTGCCGAAAAGTATAACGAAATAGAAGAGAGCGGTTTTGATGTTGAGGTCGATATTCCAGAGCATAAAATACCGTTTAATATCGACAAAAAGCTGTTTAGAAGAATGATTGAAAATCTTTTAGGCAACAGCTTGCAGTACAATCCTAAAGGAACAACTGTTTTTGTTGCTCTTAAAGAGGAAAAGAACGATATCGTTCTCACGGTTGCCGATAACGGAGTAGGTATCCCCTCAGAAATTCGTGAAAACATATTCAAGCCTTTTGTTACAAGCAATAACGCCCGCTCATCGGGAAAGGGTACAGGTCTCGGGCTTACTATTGCAAAGAAAATTACAGAGCTTCATAAGGGCACGATTTCTCTTTGCGAAAAGCCGACAAACCCGTCGTATAAAACGGAATTTGAAATAAGATTTCCCTTAATTTCAAAAAAGTAAATATATAAATAAAAGAACCGAACATATTGAATATGCTCGGTTCATTTTTTTGTGTTATTTTGATTTAGCTGTTTTGAGGGGCAGTGCCTGATGGGGCTGAATTGTTTTCATATGCTGTTTTCTGTGCTTTATAATATTTGTCTACATAAGCGATGTAAACTATTCCACCGATTATATATGCAAGTGCCACTAAATAGGATAGCACTAAAAATCCTTTTCGTCAATATGTAGTTGCAAATGCAACCAAAATTCATTATAATATTTTTGAATGTTAGGAGGTTTTTAATATGCCATATATTACTGACAACCCTTTCAAGTCGATTTCAATTCTTTACAGAAAATCGCATATTTGGCTCAATAACGGTTGCGTTCAATATTCACTTACGGCGGCGCAGGCAGTTGTAATATTGATTGTCTGTGATTTCAAAGTGCTCACTCAGGATGAAATTACAAAACGCCTCGGCCTTGATAAAAGCGTAATCGCAAAAACTGTAACAAAGCTTGAAGAGCGTGGCTTTCTCGTCAGAGAAACAAACGCCAAGGATAAAAGAACTTATAATATAACTCCTACCGAAAAAGCGTGGGAGGTTTACCCCTTTGTTAAAGAGCAGATTGACGAGGGATTTATGAAAATGACAAGCCAGATGACGGATACGGAAAGGGAAGAGTTCAAAAGGCTCTTACTCCTCGCCGCACAGGCAACCTTGGAAATGGAAGAATAATTTTTTGAAAAGCAAAACGGGCAGTCAATAAGACTGCCCGTTTAATATTTTTATTTTATTTCCTGTTCTAAGTTGTTGAAAACATCGGACGAGAAAAACTCAAGAATTGTAATATCCAAACCATCACAAAGCTTTTTGATTGTTGCTATTGTTGTGCTGTTATTTCGTCCGCTGACTATGTTGTTAATTGTGGATTGAGTAACACCGCTTATAGTTCCCAACTTATTTATAGTTATATTTCGTTCTACGCATAGTTGCAATATGCGTTCTTTTACAGCTTCACCAATATTCATAAAATTTCTCCGATTTAAATTCTATGAATTTAGCTTAACCGTTTTGAGTTAAAAAGATTACCTCAATTGAGTTGATTTTATTTTTTAATCATTATATAATTAACTCAATATAGTTAATTATGGAGGCGCTTATGAAAGTTGCTGTAATTGGGTCAAGAGGTTTGACAGTGAAAAATTTAGGGCATTATCTGCCCAAAGATATTACGGAAATAGTATCGGGAGGGGCAAGGGGAATTGATACCTGCGCCAAAGAATATGCTGTTGCTAACAATATAAAGCTAACGGAGTTTCTGCCCGAATATGAAAAGTACGGCAGAAGCGCTCCGTTGAAGCGGAATTTGCAGATTATTGACTATGCTGATGAAGTGCTTGCTTTTTGGGACGGAAAATCACGAGGAACAAAATATGTGATAGACAACTGCAAAAAGAAAAACAAAAATGTTAGAATTTTTATTTCAAAATAAATTTTTAATATTAAAAAGCCCGTTTAAGCTAACTG
>ERZ1027013.111-NODE-111-length-37121-cov-14.159823_pt1 | contig 37121 bp, 34 predicted proteins | sample MGYA00519446_ERZ1027013 | MGnify/ENA primary metagenome ERZ1027013 (study PRJEB26926, sample SAMN06164699) | human gut metagenome | biome: ENVO:00009003; feature: ENVO:2100002; material: ENVO:00002003 | host: Homo sapiens | place: USA | collected 2012 ... | reverse complement strand
GGAGAAATTCGGACTGGCTGATACCATAGGGCGCAAGCCGCGCTGTGAAGTCGGCGTATTCATCTTCGGACAGCCGGGTTTTCACAACGCGGCTGCGGTGGGGCGTGTTGTATCGCTTCGGCATGGGCTGTAAACCTCCTTTCACTTATCACAAAAAATAGGCTGGTCTGTTAGGTATTTCCGGGGCAGTTCTCGCAAAAAAACGGCCTGCCGAACGGAAATCTTTTTGCGGCGCAAGCCGCCATAGCAGGGTTTGGGGAAGGCACTCCCCAACAAGTTTCCCGCGAGGGACAAAACCGCAGAATTGCGGATTTTGGCACCGTGGTAGAAACTTGCTCTAAGAAACTGCCGGACTGCCGTTCACTTCCTACTGCCACTTTTTCAGAAAATCGCAACCAACTTTTTCATAAAAGCTGCTGGATTGCCCTCACTTGCTACTGCCACTTTTTCGGGAAATCTATAACCAGCTTTTTTCATAAAAGGCGGCAGGCTGGCATTCTCCCCCCTTACTCCCTACAACACCGCAAAAAGCAAAAATGACGGACTTTCCGGCAAGAACTTTTCCGGCGGCTCGGTCTTTCCCGACAATAAGGCGTTTCGGAAGCTGCGTTTTGCCCGCTGTATGAAAAAATGGCAGCCTTTTTTAGCTTCACTGTCTAATACGGAACATTTTGAAATTTGCCAAAAATGGGCGCAAAAAAAAGCAGCAAATCTTTTTCGGATTTACTGCTTTGTGTGCCGCGGCGGTGCGGCGGTTATTCAGTTCTAAAATAGCTAATCAGTTATTCAAATTAAGAATTTATCCCAGTCTAAACAAGCGGCTGATAACAAGGGGCTGAATTGTGACCATAATTACAAATGAGTAAATTATAAGGAACAATACCTCTATTCTATCATTTATTTTATAAGCTTGAAACTTCCCACATATTTCTTTTGAAATTAGTTTATTAAGTAACTGATAAATAAAAAATCCTAAACACGCCCCAACTGTATTCGTTATTAAATCATTTATATCTGTTGCCCCTCTGCCGAACATTTGGACAATTTCAATAGATAGTGAAAAAAGAAAACCAGTCAATGCAACAGTGCTAATGTGGCTATATTTCTTATACAGTAGTGGTAGGAAAAATCCCAGTGGGGCAAACAGAATGACATTTAGTATGGTGTCTATTGGTCCGCTTATCATATCACGAAATGGAATAAGTACTATTGTTGGCTCAAATACTTTCAGTTTTCCAATACCTGTCATCGTTAGAACGCCAATAAGATAATAGCAAAATACAAATACCGTTGCAATATGAAGTGGCATTTGGTTTTTGTTGGTTTTTGTTGGTTTTTTTAGGCAAATAAAATATAGCAAAAGTCCAGGAACTATAAAAACATATCCGCTTATTGAACGGATTAAAATATCTGTGATTGACATATTGATTTCTCCTATCGTGCTGATGTAGTTTTTATTTTTATTATACAGTACCGCACATCAAAAATATAGGTAAAGTTTATTAAGTTTTTCTTTAATTTTAGAAATAATAACATAGGTGTCGTTTATTCTGCTTTTATACTATCAGCCAAGCCGGAACTTGAACAGGCTTTCAATCAGCTTTGTTCTGATATAGTCCTCCATATCAGAGTTATAATAACCGTTCATTTTGGAGAAGTAGCGGATATATCCAGCGTATCGGTCAAGGACGGCTTGTATCGCTATGGGGTCGCCCTCATGTGCCTTTATGATAGTGTCATAGGGGAGAAGTCGGTTACTCATGGGACAACACCTCCATTTCCTCTTTCAGCCGCTTCAAGGCAAGCTGAATATGCCGCCCGATTGTGCTACGTGTCCAGCCGCTTTGTTCCCCGATTTCTTTCTGCGTCAAGTGCTGGAAGTAATACAAAAAGATTTCCTCCTGCGTTTGTTCCGGCAGCTCGGCAAGAGCAACCGCAAGGGAGCAGCTATCTAAAAGTATCGTCTGCCCCCGGACGGAGAATGGATAAGTTTCGCCATAGTCTGGCACTTGAAAATACTCGTCTGTGGTGCTTAGTGGAACAAACTTTTCTTCGGTCAAGTATTCAAGGGAGATTTCTCGTTTCCACTTGGCAAACAGCATACGGGCAGCGTCTATGGAAGCATGGCGAATGACTATCCGGCAATAGGCGTTATGGGTGTACTGGATATGTTCTTTGTATTCTTTCTCGGTCATGGAAAATCCCCCTTTCTCTGATGATAGTGAGGGGCGGCAGCACTCCCTGCTGTCGCCCCTTGACTACCCACCAGCAAGGACAGGCGGGGCTGTCAACGGCGGGCGCAGCCCGTTCATCTTGACCGTTGACTGCTCCGGCTGGCTTTGCTATTTACTAACTGATTTGTGGAATAGTACAACATAACAAGTGTTGCACTAAGCAATATTCCACCCACAATATCAGTAAACCAATGCACACCAGATAAAACCCGCCCAATGACCATAAAACTTGCATAGATACCACAAAAAGCATTTACTATATTCCTTAATCTTTTGCTTGAAATCAAATGGTGAAATTGCATAATAGCCGTAGGCATAATGCACATCATAAGCATTGTTGTAGAGGACGGATAAGAGGCTTCCAAAACACCCTCAATCAAAACAGGTCTGTAATTTACAACAAAAAACTCAAAAAAGAGATATGCCAAAAATACAAGCACATAAAAACCGCCTAATACCAAAATACTGCTATCTACACGAAACAGACTTTTCCTTTTAATAAGTTGCACAAGACCTACCATTGCAAATCCGAACATGATAAACAGTACAGCAATACTCAACCAGTCTGTTATACTATATAGCAGCATATTCACACCAAACAGCGTATGAAAATATTGATTGACTTCCGCAAACCCGACAGATGAACCCTGTGGGCCGATTGGCTGCACATCAACAAACATAATTGCCACTGTGTAGAGAATGAACAAAGCCAACAGTCCGGCAGCTACAATAAAATTGTTTTGGATTTTTTTCTTTTCTTCTTTCATTTTTTTGCTCCTTTGTTTTTTATGTATTTGGCTCTTGCCTAATCACACTTTAACTTTGGAGTGAAAAAAACGAAAGAATTTGCCCGTCACATCATTGATACGCTTCGTGTCATGGGCGTTTTAGCAACAAAGCGCCCTTGATAATCAACAAAACAAATGTAAAAAAGGCTACATAAGGTTGAAGGCTTGCAATAAAGATAACAACGCTAATTATAGTCAATATCATAGATAAGATAGTCTTTGTTTTTATCCAAATAATGCTGGAATAATTTTGCAAAGCTAACGTAGCAATACCACAAGCAACTGTTAATAAAATGATTGCAAAATATGCAACTTTTATGAACAATGGTGTTTCCTGTAACGATAGCAAAGACACTTGACGAATTATCTCGCCCCCTTGCTGTCCAAAAAGAGGGATAAAAAACAACATTACAACAGAGCAATCAATCAAGCCAAATACTAAATCACGCATATGCTGTGTTTTTTGGTGACTATCTTTTTCTGCAATACAAATCAGTTCTCTATTGGATAACAGTTCATCTATTGTTACTCCGAAAAATTCTGCAATAGCTTTTAAGGAGTCAATGCTTGGATAGCCACGCCCTGACTCCCATTTTGAAATGGCAGTTCGTGAAACAAACAGTATTTCAGAAAGTTCTTCTTGTGTTAGATTTTTTTGTTTTCTAAGTTCTTGCAGCTTTTCGTGAAATTCCATAAGCGTTTACCACCTTGATATTTTTTGTTTTTATTATACCATACGGATACAACTTTTTATAGCCGGTCTTTCAAATTACGGAATAGGGGCGGTTGCCTATCAAATTATTGTGTTACTTTACCGCACATGAGCATTGGAGGCAGGGTTGTCCTGGCCGTAACCTTCCAGAAGGTTGATGCCGCCCCACACGCACAGGCCGCCGCCCAGGGCAATCACCAAAGTCTGCAAAACGTCGATAGCGTTAGTAAAAAAGCTCATATTCACATTTCCTTTCGTTCAGTTGAATTGTCGGGTTGAAGGTCGGTCGCTTTCAATTCGTACAGATCGAAAGGCTCGTCCGGCTTCACAATGGCCGGTCTGCGTTTCATGTACCGTTCAATGTCAAAGGTGTTTTTCTTATCGGCGTCGGCAAGGTACTTGTAGCGGGGATGCTTCGTTATATCAAACTTGTCGCTGAAAAACGGCCGCACCCCTCGAAGCTGCAAGATACACTTGCCTCCGTCCATCACCGCGATCTCGTCCTGGGTCATCAGCTCCTTTCCTAATTTCTGATAGTTGAGGCCGTGGGAAACCTGGCTGCCCCGGTTCTCGGATTGATTGAAGATGTCGATGGTCTCCTTGCCCAGCAGCTCCGAGATTTCTTTCAGGGTGGATTTCTCCTTGCCTCCCAAAAACAAGGTGGTGTCGCAGTTGCCCACAATGGTATCTGCGGCGTCCTTGTAGATGGTCTTTAACTGGCTTTGGGACTGCAAAATAATAGAAGCCGAGATTTCCCGGCTCCGGATGGTGGCGATCAGCTTGTCAAAGTTGGGTATCTGCCCGATATTGGCGAACTCGTCCAGCAGGCACCGCACATGGACGGGCAGCCTGCCTCCGTACACATCGTCCGCCTTGTCGCAAAGGAGGTTGAATAGCTGGCTTTGCAGCATGGCGATAACAAAGTTAAAGGTGGTGTCCGTGTCGCTCATGATGAGGAACAGCGCCGTTTTTCGGTCACCCAGGGTGTCCAGCTCCAGTTCATCGTCCGACATGATTTCCCGCAGCTCCGCAATATCGAAGGGAGCAAGGCGGGCGCCGCAGCTAATCAGGATGGATTTCAGGGTCTTGCCGGCAGCCAGCTTGAATTTGCGGTACTGCTTCACAGCGAAGTGGTCCGGGTGCTCCTTCTCCAGCTTGGCAAAGAGCAAGTCAACAGGGCTCTGAAATTCCTCGTCATCCTCTCTGGCCTCCGATGCGTTGATGAGCTCCAGCAGCGTGAGAAAGTTCTTTTCCTCCGGCCCCGCCTCGTACCAGATGTACCCGATCAGGGCGCAGTACAAAAGCCGCTCGGCCTTGACCCAAAAGTCTTCGGAGGATTTTTCTCCGTCGCCTTTGGTGTTGGCGATGATGACATTGACCAATTTGAGGATGTCTTTCTCTGACCGGATATAGGCGAAGGGGTTGTATTTCATGCTCTTTTTGAAGTTGATGGTGTTGAGGACCTTGATGCGGTACGGCTCATAGATGACCTTCCCGCGGGCATCTCGCATTGGCTTTCCGTTCTCGTCCAACTTGGGGGCGCCCCGGCGCAGCATGGTCCCCACCTCGGACAAAAGCTGTCCTTTGGGATCGGTAACCACATAGGAACTGTGCATCTGCATGAGGGAGGGTTTGACGAAGAAACGGGTCTTGCCGCTGCCGCTGCCACCGATGACCAGGATGTTTTTGTTCCGGGCGTACTTGGGATTTTTCGGTCGGCTGGACATGGTGAGTTTTTCCGTCTGGGTCAGAGGGATGTTCCAGTCGGGGACCGGATCGACATAGGGGGCAATATCGGCCGCCGTGCCCCATCGTGCGCTGCCGTACTCGATGCCCTTGCGGTATTTGCGGGCGTTTTTCCCTTTGGCGTACACCGCCAGCCGGACGATGACCGCTCCGGCGATACCCACCAGCAGGTCCGGTGGATATAGGCTGAGCAGCCCAGAAGAAAACGCCTCCGTAAAGCCCTGGCTTAAATGCAGGAGCTTTTCAGAGGCGTCAAGGCCGGGCGCAAGGCGCACCGCCTGGCAGAGCTTGTCAAATAGATAGACAAACAGCAGATACGGGAGGTTGGGGAGCAGCTTTTTCTTCCAGTCAACCGTCATAATTCCACACCCCGGTCTTTGGTCTTGACCTTCTCCCGCTGGCGGTGCTGGGCTTTGGCCTGCTGCTTTGCCTGCTCCAGTTCCTTGCGGATGGAGGGCTTTTTCTCTTTCTCCAGGTTCTTTGCGGAGAACTCCCGGAACGCCGCCGTGATAACGTCGGCATCCCGGCCCTTGAAGAACACCAGGTAGCGGGGTATCTCGCCGCTGGTATCCTTTTTCAGAGCAAAGTCAATGCCGTACTTCTTGGCGGTGGCGGAAAAGGCCCGGATGTTCCGGTCGGTGATCTCGATGTTGGAAACGCCGGTGTTGTGCTTCATCAGCTGCCGGAGGGTCTGCTTTCCGTGGTGCAGCTTGGTCTTATGGCCGGTCACTCCTTTCTGCATCTCGTCCAGCACTTTTTTCATGGCCTGCTGCAGCATCCCGGCGGAGAGTTTGGTGGCCTCCACACAGAGGGCAATGGTGCGCTGGGTGACTTCTTCCTGCATGACCTATCATCTCCTTTCTCCGCTGCCGTACAGGTCATGGTTCACCAGGGACGCATAGTAGCTGTCGATGGTGGCCGGGGCGTTATACAGGGCAGCCAGCAGATATTTCTTGATGTTGCGGACATAGGTGGTGTTCTCCCGCATACGGTCCAACACATACTCAATGTGAGAACTGTTCAGCTTCAGGAACCGGGATTTGACCACCTCCGCCGGATAGTCGTCCCCGGCAATGCGGATCGTTTCCCTGCGGGAACAGACGGTATCCACCATGAGTTCCACCAGTTCATTCAGCATATCCCGATCCAGCCGGTCATCCCGGCATAGATAGTCATACTCGATATTCTCCAAAATCAGTTCCCGATAGCTCTCTCGCTCCCGCATCCAGTCCCGTCCGGTTCGTTTGGTCTCTGCGGGGGTTTGGGGACTTGATTGGATAGGATTTGATCCTTCCGTACTTGATGAATCAGTATTTGATATTTGGTTACTTGATCCTTTAGTATTTAATTGTGCGGGTTTTTCCTGTTCAGGTTTTCCCAAGACAGGAGAATCCAAGACTGGTTTTACCTGAACTGGATTTTCCCGTTCAGGTTTTCCCGGTTTAGGTTCCGGCGGCCTGGGCTGCTCCAAAATCGTGTACTCGATGCTGCCGAGCCGCCCGTTGGCGTTGCGGACTCTTTCACGGATAATGTATCCCGCATCCTCCAGCTCCCGGACCGTAGCACAAATGCTGTCCACTCCATCCCGGCATATCCGCGCAAGACCTTTGGTGGTGTAGTCCCAATCCTCCGGCAAGGATAGCATGAGGGACAGCAGCCCCTTCGCTTTCAGCGACAGTGCCGTGTTCCGCAGATGATGGTTTGCCATCACCGTGTAGTCGCGGGTTTTCTCAATGCGAAATACCGCCATAATCTCACCTCCCTCCGGCGGTCTGGAAAAGTGTTCGTTTTCGGAAAAAATTCAATTCTGTGCCCACTTGCTTCTCCATGTGGGAAAACCTATGGACACTTGATTTGCATTTCCTACATGAAGAAATACCTTCGATTTCTCACCCCTTTCAATACAGTTTTCCGTGTACTTGATGGAAAGTAAAAACGCCATAGGATTCCCTATGGCGTTTGGGACAGGAAAAGGGTGCTGATATTTCACATCAGCACCCTTTATCCTGCCAGTATTTGATTTTTTGACTTCACATCGTGTTCCTTGCCTCTGAAAACATTGATTTTACTGGACTATCTCATGTTTTCTTATTAGGAGGCGGGGAAGGTGTTCTTTTTTCTTGCAAAGAAATAAAATTCTATAATGTAAATTACAATTTTCAATAACTGAAGAATTAAATTAATTTAATTCTTGTTCAAACGCTCTATTAAAACATTAAATTCATATTCATATACTGCTTTATCAAACTGAACTTTATGAGTTTTACCGTCTTTATCAGTAAAATAAAAGAAATAGAAGTATGCCGTCTGGGAACTTTGATTACCGAAACTTGAGCGTGAAGTTTTCATTTCTTCCCTGCAGCTTTTTATTTCATTGTATTCATAATATCTTCCATCAAACGGATTTGATTGAAAATAAAATCCGTTTTTTCCTATGTAGACTTTAACGCAAAAATATATTAAAGCTAACTTTACAAGCAAATATATTGACGATAATGCTATTGCTCCGAAAAATAATGCCACTATGGAAAATTGATTTTTAGAAGTAATAATTTGACTTACCGTTAAAGCGGTAAAGAAAGCCGATATAACAAACAAAATAATAAGCCTTGGCGTGTTATTTGTTTTACCGCTTATCTTGTAATCCCACTCATCATTCATCGTCTTCTACCTCTTAGCCCTTGATTCTTGCAAGCAAATAATCAGCTGCTTCACTCTGATACGAATAAAACATAAATTTGTGAACTTTTCCGTCCTTGGTTTTATAATTGAAATAATAATAACTCGCCCCGCTTGTTGCTCTGCCTGAACTTATCCACGCCTCTGGTATATCAGTGTATTTATAAGTTTTTGAATTACCTGGGCCTTTTGTATGTGTGAACTCGTTTTCGTTAATATAAACTTTAATAAACAGAATGGCATATAAAGAATAGAGGGTAAGCGCAGTAATTATCAAACCGAATAAAGATGTAAAAATAAAAACGCCGTTATTATTCATATAAAGCCATATGCTAACAGCAATAAAAATCGCCGATGCGATTATCTGCATAACAATTCCGCCGGAACTAAAACAAATCTTGTATTTATAATCTTCATTTTTCATATTGCCGCTCTCTTTTATGTAATATTTTTATCCAATATATTGCAAACCCATTATATAATGCACTTATATGAATTACAATTATTTATATAAATATTTTGTAATTTTGTTCGATATTAAATTTAAAATATTACAATAAATAAAGAATGTAAAAAGCACTTTTTCCCTAATTTTGAACCGCTACTAATTCATCGCACATTCTGCTCAATTTATTAAGCTACTCCTGTTGCAGCTTTATTGTAGACAGCTTACCATCATTAATATTTTCATACTTATGTTGGTATGTCACAATATATTTACGGTCATTAGTTTCCACCATATTTATAACTAATTCCGGTGCATCTAATTCGATTGTGTAATTGCCATATTCCGTTTCATTTGAAACTGTAATAGTTCCTTTTTGTAAATCAACACTTTCAACAGTTACAACCGTTGTTATAGTGGCAGTTTGAAATTGATTATAAAAAAATCCAATATGCATCACTAAAAAAGCAATTAGAACCACTACAAAAATTTTATCTTTATTATCAGATTGTTTCTTTATCATTCTTATTATCGTTACAATAAGCCATACGAAAATCGCAGATATGCAAAGATAAGGAATAAAAGTTGATATTTCATGAACACTATAACTTATTAATGAGTAAATTCCATAAAAAGCCATTTCTTCTTGACAAATAAAAAATACCCACAATAATAAGATAACTAATATACCTATTGCTCTTTTTGCAGTTTTATTCATAATAATACCTCCTTTTATGATAATTTCATTATAATTTATATAAATAATGTCTGTCAAGCGTCTGCGATTTTGTTGAATTTTTGGAATATTATATTCAATTGACACTTAGCGTTCGGGCATAAATGCCCTCGGTTAAAGGATTCTTCGAATCCTTTTTTCGATTTTATAAAAAGAAACAGGAACACTTTAAAAGTGTTCCTGTTTCTTTTGGCAGAGGTATAAGGATTCGAACCTTAAATAACGGAGTCAGAGTCCGGTGTGTTACCGTTACACTATACCTCTGTATTGAATTAATGCGTTTATTATTATACCCGATAATTTTGATTTGTCAAGCGGTTTTTCAACATTATTTTAACTTTTCGCAAATAATTAAAATATTGTTAAATTTAGGCAAACCATTTCACTGCTGTTGTTTTTAATGGTGTTATATTGTATAATAATAGAAAGTAATTAAATATAGAAACGGTGTTAATTTGAGAATACTTGCAATAGGAGATGTTGTATCCATTCAGGGATGCGAATATCTGCAAAAGAAACTTCCGGCTTTAAAAAGAGAATTTAAAGCCGATTTGACCATTGTAAATGCTGAAAATTCCGCTGTTGGAAACGGAATAACCCCGAAATCGGCAAAAATGGTTTTTGACGCAGGAGCAGATGTGATAACGCTTGGAAATCACAGTCTTAAAAGACCTGAGATTTGCGACTATCTTGACGAAACTCAATATATTATCCGCCCTGCAAACTACCACCCCTCCGCACCAGGCAAGGGAATGGTGATTATAGACAAAGGCTACACAAAGGCGGCAATAATTAACCTGCAAGGCATTGTATACCTTGACCCGATTGCAAGCCCTTTTGACAAGGCGGACGAACTGATTGAAAAAGCCAAAGAAGAGGGCGCAAAAACCATTATAATTGATTTTCACGCTGAGGCTTCAAGCGAAAAAAGAGCACTCGGATTTTATCTTGACGGCAGAGTTTCCGCCATATTCGGAACACACACACATGTTCAGACTTCTGACAATCAAATTCTACCTAACGGCACGGGTTATATAACCGATTTGGGCATGACGGGTCCTTTGCAATCCGTTTTGGGAGTTGCGCCGGAATGCGCCATAAAGAAGCTAAGGACATCTTTACCTGTTAGATTTATAAATGAGGACGGAGAATGTACGCTTGAGGGATGTTTCTTTGAAACAGACGATAAAAGCGGAAAAACTATAAGCACAGAAATATTCAGGAGATAAAAATGGCAAAAAGAATTATTGCGGTTATAATGGCGGCAATAACGGTTGCATCAGTTTTCACAGCCTGCTCAACCAGCGGCACGGGCGAAACTACAACCGCACCCGCCGTTGTTGAAAAAGAGGCTGTTATTCAGCAGGACGATTCAACATTTAAGCTAAGCTACACCCAATCGGACAGCCTTAATCCGCTTGAGGCGGTTACGCTTAACAACCAAATACTTGCACAGCTTGTTTTTGAAAGTCTTTTTGACCTTGACGATAATTTCAAGGCGAGCCTCAACATTGCTTCAAGCTACGAATATACTGACTCTCAAACACTTGAAGTGGGTATAATTTCAGGGCTTAAATTTTCAGACGGATCGCTTCTGACAGCATCGGATGTAAGGGATTCGTTTAACAAAGCCAAGGAATCTGCTTATTGGGGAGCACAGCTTGCCGACATAAAATCGTGCAGTGTAAAATCCGAGTCGGAAATAGTGTTTAAACTTGAAAGAGCAAATCAGTATGCTCACAACCTTCTCAACTTCCCCATTGTAAGTTCTGAGGACAGCACTTATCCCGTAGGAAACGGAAGATATTATTTTGCAGACGAAAACGGCGAACCTGTTTTAAAAGCAAATGTTACTGACAATTTTAATCCTTATATAACAACTATTCACCTTGAGAACATTGCGGCGGAAGACTCAATAGACAACGCCGTAAACATAGGAAACATAAGCTTTGCTTTCAGGGATTTGAGCAGCAACACATCTCGCAAAATGAGCGCAAACAAAAAGCTTGTGAATATGAATAATCTTGTATTTATGGGCGTAAATAATAAAAGCGGAATTACAACAAATGCAGAGATTAGAAAGGCAATTTCTCTTGCAATAAACAGAAACACGCTTGTAAAAAGCGCATACGGAAATTTTGCTCAGCCTGCAACGGGAGTTTTCAACCCGCAGTTTGAGCTTAGCCAATCTGAGCTTTTTGAAAGAGAAGCCGATATTAACGCCGCTAAACAGGCTGTAACCAAAAGCGGAGTGAGCAATCTTTCGCTTTCAATACTTGTCAATTCATCAAACACGGAGAGGCTAACCTGCGCAAAGCTGATAAAACAGCAGCTTGAGGAAGCGGGATTCAGCGTATCAATCACAGAGGAAAGCGACAACAACAGATATTACGATATGATTCAAAAAGAGCAGTTCAGCCTGTATATCGGTGAAATAAAACTTTCGCCCGATATGTCTCTTTACCCGTTTTTTGATGAAAACGGCACTGCGCATTTCGGTATAGACACCAACACAAGCCAGACTGCCGCTCTCTACAATTCTTATATCGAGGGACAGGAAGAGCTTGGTTCTTTCCTAATCAGCTTTTCCGATGAAATGCCGTTCATTCCCCTGCTTTACAGAAAAGGAATGATTTGCTTTACAAAGGCAATGAACGGAAATGTTGAGGGCACGCTTAACGACTGTTTTATAAATATCGAAAACTGGTATTTTGAATCGGAATAAAAAGCAACTTTCGGCGTAACTTAGGTTTACTGTAAAAAAATTCATGTCGAAACACGCTGAATATATATACTTGATATACTTATTGAAATATATTATAATCAACTTGTTAAATTAGCAAACGGAGGTTTGTTGTATGATAAAATACGAAAATCCTAACGGATATATAGAAATTACAAATAATTTCTTTGAGCAGCTTGTTGGCCAGGTTGCGCAGTCCTGCTTTGGTGTTACCGGAATGGTTAACTCACCTATGCAGAGCTTAAAATCAATAATTAAAAACAAGGGAGACAGGGATAATTCCAGCCAGGGCGTTAGCGTTAAAAGCGTAAACGGCAGCCTTGTTATAGATTTGCACATCTCCGTTTCCTACGGTGTTAATATCAACGCAATTTCAAGCAGTATAACAAATAAAGTCCGCTACTCCGTTGAGACCGTAACCGATTTAAAGGTTTCAAAGGTAAATGTATATGTGGACGCTATAAACTAAAGGAGATTATTCTTAAATGATTACAGGTAAAATGTTTCGTGACGGAGTAATTTCCGCATCAAACAATATTGCAAACAGCCGTCAGGCTGTTGACGCACTCAATATATTCCCCGTTCCCGACGGTGATACGGGCACAAATATGAGCATGACTATCGGTGCAGCCGCAAAGGAAATGGCTGTTCTTCCCGATGACTGCTCACTCAGCGAGGCTTCATCACGCTGTGCTTCTGCGCTTTTAAGAGGCGCAAGAGGAAACAGCGGCGTTATACTTTCTCTTATTTTCAGAGGTTTTTCAAAAGGCTTTAAAAACCTTGACGAAGCAGACGGCGTTGCCGTTGCGAAAGCTTTTGAAGCAGGCGTTGACGCTGCTTATAAGGCTGTTATGAAACCGACGGAGGGTACTATTCTCACCGTTGTACGCAAGGCATCCGAAGCTGCGGCAGAAATGGCAAAAACTTTAAACGACCCGTTTGAGGTTGCTTTTTCAGCATTGATGGCGGCAAAAGACGCTCTTGCAAAGACACCCGAACAGCTCCCCGTTTTAAAGCAGGCAGGCGTTGTTGACGCAGGTGGTCAGGGTCTTGTTCTCATATTTGAAGGTTTCCAGAGCGTATTTTCAAACGGCGTTATTGTTCAGCCGCTTGACGGCAGTGAAGTTGCAACTGTTTCTGCTCCGTCAAAGAGCACTGTTGCAAATGCGTCTGACGACATTGAGTTTGGATACTGTTCTGAATTTCTTATTGAAAAATCAGACAAATCAAAGGAAAAGGATCCGCTTAAATTAAGAGCGTTCCTTGAATCAATCGGCGACTGCGTAGTTGTTGTTGACGACAGCGACATAATCAAAGTTCATGTTCATTCAAACGAGCCGGGCAATGTTATTCAGGCGGCGCTTAAATACGGCCAGTTAATTAATATTAAGATAGACAATATGCGCTATCAGCACAGAAATGCCGACACAGGAGTTAAAGAGGGCGAAAAGCCTGTAATTCCTCAGGTTGCAGAGCCTAAAAAAGAATATGGCTTTGTTTCCGTATGCGCAGGCGACGGACTTACCGAACTCTTCAAGGATATCGGCGCTGATGTTGTTGTAAGCGGCGGTCAGACAATGAATCCCTCAACGGATGATATTCTCAACGCAGTTATGGCAACACCGGCAAAAACCGTTTTTGTTCTTCCAAACAACAAGAACATCATAATGGCTGCCGAGCAGGCTATTCCGCTTGCTAAGGACAGAGAAGTCAGAGTTTTGCAGACAAAAACTATTCCGCAGGGAATTTCCGCTCTTTTGATGTTTGACGAAACCGAGAGCGCAGACGCAAACCAGATGACTATGATGGAAGCTGCTGAAAATGTTTCAACAGCTCAGGTTACATTTGCCGCAAGAGACAGCGAAATCGAAGGCACTCCCGTTAAACAGGGTGAAATAATGGGTCTTTGCAACGGCAAAATCAAATTTACGGGAATAGACAAAATTGATATTGCCGTAAAATCTGCATCAAAGGTATTTAAAAAGAATCAGAGCAGTTTAATAACTGTTATTTACGGAAACGGAATTACAGAAGAAGAAGCTGAAGCAGTAAAATCCCGCCTTGAAGACAAATACGGCGAAGATGTTGAAATCAGCATAGTAAACGGCGGACAGCCTATTTACTACTTCATAATTTCGGTGGAATAATCAAATGATTAATCTTCAAAGCGATATAAAGTACATTAAAGGTGTTGGAGAAAAAAGAGCCGAGCTTTTTCATAAGCTCGGCATTTTCAGCGTTGGGGACCTTGTTGAATATTATCCACGCAGTTATCAGGACTGGTCTAAACCCATGACGGTTAAAAACAGCCCTAACTCGGAAAATGTTTTCATCAAAGCAACAATGATTACGCCTGTTAAAGAGAGCCTTATCCGAAAGGGCATGACGCTTTATAAGTGCGACTTTTCAGACGGGGAAACCGTAATTCATGTTACGATATTCAACAATAAGTACCTTGCAAACGCTCTTGAATTATACAAGGATTATATTCTTTACGGAAAGATTGAAAAGAAACTCACATCAGCCAATATGAGCTCGCCTAAAATTGAAAAGGCGGAAAAAAATCTCGGTATTCAGCCTATATATCCTGCAACGCACAATCTTAATTCAAGAGCCATTGCAAAAGTGATTGAAACGGCGCTTCCCTCTCTTGAAAAGCTTAGTGAAACACTCCCCGCCGAAATAAGACTTAAATACGGCCTTGTATCACTCGATTTTGCAATCAGAGAAATTCATTTTCCCCAAAGCTTTGAAAATGTTGAAAAAGCAAGGGACAGGCTTATTTTTGAAGAGCTTTTGACACTTCAGCTTGGTCTTTTAAAACTTAAAAGCAAGAAAAAAGAAAATACGGATATACACATACAAAAAGACTGCACAGAGGAATTTTTAAAACTGCTCCCCTTTTCCCCTACTCACGCCCAATTAAGAGCTATAGAAGACTGCATAAGCGATATGGCAGGCGCAACGGCTATGAACAGACTGCTTCAGGGCGATGTTGGAAGCGGTAAGACGGCAGTTGCGGCAGGAGTTATGTTCACCGCTGTTAGAAACGGATTCCAAGCGGCACTTATGGCGCCCACGGAAATTCTTGCCACGCAGCATTATGACACGCTTACAAAAATTCTCGCAAACACGGGAATTTCAATAGGTCTTTTGACGGGCGGCACATCAGCCGCCGAAAAGCGCAGCATAAAAGCAGACCTAATGGACGGCAAGACAGATATTATTGTAGGCACTCATGCACTTATTCAAAACGATGTTGAGTTTAAAAACCTTGGGCTTATCATAACAGATGAACAGCACCGTTTCGGTGTTAATCAGAGGGCAAATCTTGCAATGAAAGGCAAAGAGCCCCACACGCTTGTTATGAGCGCAACTCCGATTCCGAGAACGCTTGCTCTTATGATTTACGGAGAACTTGACATTTCAATTCTTGATGAACTGCCGCCCGGCAGGCAGGAGATACGCACTGATGTTGTTGATTCACGCTACCACAAGCGCATATATGATTTTGTCAAAAAACATATAGACGCAGGCAGACAGGCTTACATTATCTGCTCACTTGTAGAGGGCGGAGAAACAGAACTTTTGCCAGCTACGGAATACGCAGATAAGCTTGCAGAAACGGCATTCAAAGGATACACCGTTGGACTTTTACACGGAAAAATGAAGCCGAAAGAAAAAGACAGCGTTATGCGTGCGTTTTATGACGGAAAAATTCAAATTCTTGTTTCAACAACCGTTGTTGAAGTGGGTGTTGATGTTCCTAATGCAAATGTAATGGTGATAGAAAACGCAGAGCGTTTCGGTCTTTCACAGCTTCATCAGCTAAGAGGGCGAATAGGCAGAGGTAAGGAAAAATCTTACTGTATACTTGTTTCAGACAGCAAAAGCGAAAACTCCGTGGCAAGACTTCAGATTATGAAAAAATACAGCGACGGTTTTAAAATAGCTGACGAGGACTTGAAACAAAGAGGCCCCGGCGACTTTTTCGGAAACAGACAGCACGGACTCCCCGACCTCAAAATAGCAGATATGCTTGGAGATATGAAAACGCTAAAAAAATGCAGGGAATGTGCCGATTACATTTTAAAACAGGACTTTAACCTCGACTCAGATGAATACAAAACGCTTGCAGACAAGATTTCCGATATGTTCAGAAATTCACTTGCAAATTAAAAAAAAAAAGAACCTCTGAAAATCAGGGGTTCTTTTTTTATAATATTATTCTGTTACGGGTGCAGTCGTTGATTCAGGAGCGGCTGTTGTTTCAACCTGTCCGTAAACCTGAATGATAACAGTGTCTCCTTTTGCAAGCTGTGTGCCTGCTTCGGGAGCAATGCCGCCCGTTCTTTTTACGGTGTCGGGAACATAAGTGCCGTCATTATAAACCGTAACGGTTTTAACGGAAAAGCCTGCATCCTCAAGCTGTTTTTTAGCGTCTGCGCTTGTGAGGCCGCCTACATCGGTAACCTCTGCCATTTCAACGCCCTTGCTGACTGTGAGAACAATCGCAGTACCTTCGGGCACTGTTTCGCCCTTGGCAACGCTCTGCTCATACACAATGCCTACTTCATAGTCTTTAGAATATTCATATTTAAATGTAATTTTAAACTGCTTATTCCAAGCCGCACTGTTCTTAACATCCGTTTCGGTAAAACCTGCTGAGCAGAAATCAGGAACAGTTACATCTGCCGCCTGAGATATAGGAGCGGTGGTCTCCTCCTGGAAAAAGAGACCCGAAAAACCGAAAACATATACCGCAACGCCCAATACTACAAGTACGGCTATAATTATCGCAATAATTTTGCCCTTATTTTTCTTCTTTTCCTGCTCTTTTTTAGCGGCATTTTCCGCTCTTTTCAACTCCTCAGGCTTCGGCGGTTCTGCACTCTCAATTATTCCGCCTGCCTCAGCCGCTTTTGCTACTACGGACGGTGCGGCATTAAGCAGTTCTCTGTAATCATATACATTCTGAATTCTGCGCTCAGGATAAATCTGAAGCCCTGCGCCGAGTGCCTTAATAACATAAGGCGGAATTTTTTCCGCAATTCTGTTCGGGATCATAAGGCGGTCATTAGTTTCTCTTGAAATTGCGCTCGGGGGATTTGTTCCTACAAGCGCTCTGTAAATACAAGCAGAAAAGGCATAAATATCAGTAGCTGGGCAGATTTTATGATTATTATCATACTGCTCTATTGCGGTATAGCCCTCGTTTTCATTAAATTCAAGCTCACTGTCCGCCCTATTGCACTCTGAAATGCAAAATCCTGCCAGACGCACCTTTCCGTCCTTACAAAGCACAAGATTATCCGGATTGATACCGCCGTGAATTATAGAATTTTCGTGAAGCTTTTCAAGGGTTGTGAGAACAGGCATAAACATAAGGCGAGCCTTGTCCCACGGAATGATGTTTTCCTCATTTCTCAAAAGAAATTCTCTGAGTGAAACGGTAAACATCTTCTCAGAAACGGCATAAGCGGTTTCGTTTTCCTCAAAAACATCAATAACGGGAATAACTGCCGAAAGAGAATTAAGCCCTTTCAAAGTTTTCCACAGATTGATAAAGGATTTTTTATAACCCTCAAAATTCTTTTTATATCTTTCTCTTATATGAACATCGGGATTTCCCTCAAGTCTGTTTGCTATTCCCTTGGGGAGAAATTCCCTGATGCTTACAACGCTTTCTCTCTCAGTATCATAACCCACATAGGTTACTGCGTCGCTTTCCTGAGAAATGCAGTTGCCAACAACATATCGGTTTGAAAGAATTGATTTTCTCGGCAAGAGGAGAATATCCGCCGGCGAATCATTATCAAAGCCGCAGTTTGCACAGATACTTCCCTGAGTAAGCCTTTCAAAACAATTCATACACAAATTATCAAAGCCCAATTTCAAGCCTCCGAATCGTTTTTATAATAAACGCTTAAATAGTTGTAATTAATTATTATTAGTTTATCAATCAAAATCATATTTGTCAAGAACGGTACAGTGTGTTGGACTAATGTTCAAAGATAATTGATAAAAATTTAAAATTGTTATATAATGAGTTTATATTTACGGCTGTCTGTTTAAAAATCATTCAGTATTATAATTCCCTTTAGCCGATAAAATTGTGGCTTAGGGAAAATGTTTAACGATTTTATTATAAGCAACGAAAGGATAAATATATATGAATTTTACATCTTTGCCAAACGGCATGGTTGACGGATTTGTGCTGATAAAAAAATGTGAGCAGAAAAAAACAAAAAACGGTGCCGCTTATCTTGACCTCATTATAGGAGACAAGGACGGAGAAATTTCCGCAAAGCTTTGGGATTATAACGGAGCAGATATTTTTGAAGAGGAAATGGTAGTAAAAGTAAGAGGAAATATTGAGCAGTACAACGGCAGAGACCAGTTTAGAATCGCTCAAATTCGCCCTGCATCCTCAGGCGACGACTATAATCTTTCCGACCTTGTTCCCGCAACAGAAGTAGGCGGAGCGCAGATTTATGATATGCTTATGAAGCGTGTTTCGGCTTTCAAAGATGATGAGTTAAAAGCTATTGTAACAAAAATACTTGAGGATAAAAAGGACATGCTTGTCACCTGCCCTGCTGCGTTCAGGCTTCACCACGCAATGGTGGGCGGACTTATGCTTCATACAATTTCAATAGTGCGCATGGCAGAGCAGATTTGCACAATTTATCCCAACATAAATAAAGAACTCCTTGTTTCAGGCGCAATACTCCACGATGTTGCGAAAACTTGGGAATTTACATTTGCAAAATCGGGGCTTGTAAAAGGCTATTCAACTGAGGGTGAACTCATAGGCCATCTTGTTAAGGGCGCTATCTACATAGAAGAAGCCGCAAAAGCACTCGGAATCAAAAGTGAAAAAGTCACCCTGCTTGAGCATATGGTACTCAGCCACCACGGCGTGCCTGAATACGGCTCACCCGTACGACCCATGTTTCTTGAAGCTGAGATACTCTCATCCCTTGACACGCTTGACGCAGAAATTTTTGAATTTCACAATGCAACCGCCGCTGTTGAGGCAGGCAAATTTACTGACCGCCAATGGGCGCTTGACAACCGCAAGCTTTATAACCACGGGCTTTCGGGCACTGAACACAAAGTAAATCTTGAAGACTAAAATCCGAGGAGAAATATTATGGCAGAAGAATTGCTTGACGACTGGACCGAAATTTCCGTAACCGTATCAACCAAGGATATTGACCTGGCAGGAAACATTGCTAATATGGTTGTTCCCTACGGAATATATATTGAGGACTATTCCGCACTTGAAGAGGAAACAATGGAAATAGCGCACATTGATTTAATTGAAGAATCCCTGCTTCAAAAAGACCGCACTAAGGCTATTATTCATGTTTATGTCAATCCTCACGAAAACCCTGCTGAGGCAGTTTCATTTATAAAAGAAAGACTTGACGCTGAGGGTATTGAAAACGAAATCAAAATTTCCGACTGTAAAACCGAGGACTGGGTGAACAACTGGAAACAGTATTTTCACCCTATGCCCATAGGAAACAAGCTTCTCATCCGCCCGACTTGGGAGGATGAATATGACGCAGGCGGACGAAAAGTGCTTCACATTGAGCCTGGTCTTGCTTTCGGCACGGGAAGCCACCCAACAACAAAACTTTGCCTTGAAACACTTGAAAAATACATCAAAGATGATTCAACGGTGCTTGATATAGGCTGCGGAAGCGGTATACTTTCAATCGCTTCGCTTCTTTTAGGCGCAAAAAGTGCTTTCGGCGTTGATATTGACAAACTTGCCGTTAAAACTGCGCTTGCAAACGCAAAGGAAAACGGCTTTGAACCGCCCGTATTCAATGCTGTAAACGGAAATCTTTCAGACAAAGTTGAGGGAAAATTCAGCGTTGTTGTTGCAAATATAGTTGCAGACATCATTATGGAATTTAACACTCAGGTAGGTCAATTCCTTGATGACGATGGCGTATATATCACAGGCGGTATAATAGACGCAAGAAAAGACGAAGTTCTTTATTCATTTGCTCAAAACGGCTTTACCGTTATAGAGCAGTTTGAAGAAAAGGGCTGGAATGTTTTCGTCTGCAAAAAAATATGACGGCGTTAATTATAATAGCGGCAGTACTGATTTTAGTCATAATACTACTTTTCATATTATGCGCACTCATATTCAACCAGCTTGTATGGTGTAAAACAATTCCCATTCCTAAATTCATTGAAAAAATGATAGCGGGAAATGTTGATATGACGGGTTCTAAATTTAAATCCGATTCTCTTCGTGCCGTTAGAAATTTCAAAAAACTGCCGCTTGAAAAAATTGAGATTAAAACTGACAACGGCATATTAAAAGCTAATTTGCTCGTTCCCGAAAAAAGCAACGGCAGACTTATAATCGCCTGCCACGGTGCAAGGAGCTCAGGAATAGGCGAATTCTGCTTTATGGGCGATTATTTCTATAAAAATAACTACACCGTTTTGCTTCCCGAGCACAGGGGATGCGGCAAAAGCGACGGTAAATTTATGGGCTACGGCACTCACGAGTCTGAAGACACCCTACTATGGCTTAAATACGCCGAAAAGCGTTTTCCGAATATGTCCGTTTATCTGCTCGGAGTATCAATGGGTGCGGCAACAGTGCTTATGATGAGCGATAAAGTTTCTCGTTCAGAGGTTAAAGGAATTGTTGCGGACTGCGCATATACAAGCGCTTGGGATGAATTTAAGTATCAGATGAAAAAATCATTTCATCTGCCGCCTTTCCCCATTTTGAATATTTGCAATCTTTACTGCAAAATATTCTCAAAATATTCTTTCAGGCAGGCATCTCCCATTAAAAGCGTTAGTCGAACGGATATTCCTGTGCTTTTTATTCACGGAAAGGCAGACGATTATGTGCCTTTTTATATGGAAGATTTGCTGTTTAAAAACTGCTCCTCGCCTATCAAACACAAAATAGCTGTTGACGGCGCAGTTCACGCAAGAAGCTATTATACAAACCCTAAATATTATGAACAGTCTCTTGAAAAATTTTTTTGCGAGACAGAAAAAAGCGTGTAAAGCACAATGCTTTACACGCTTTTATTTGTTTATCAGTTGAGAGCCTTTGTATCAATTTCCTCTTTGATTTTAGCAAGGAAATCATCAAGCTTTGAAGCGCCCTGTTCACCGTCTTTTCTTGAGCGTACTGAAATTGTTTCATTTTCAATATCCTTGTCGCCCGCAATAATCATATACGGAACTTTTTCAAGCTGTGCGGCACGAATCTTGAAGCCGATCTTTTCGCTTCTGTCGTCTATCTCGCAGCGGATACCCTCTGCTTCAAGGCGTTTTTTAACATCATAGAGATAATCGAGATGTCTGTCAGCAATCGGAAGAAGCTTAACCTGAACGGGAGCGAGCCATGTGGGGAACGCGCCTGCATATTTTTCAATAAGGTAAGCAAGAGTTCTCTCATAGCATCCGATTGAAGTTCTGTGGATGATATATGGATTTTTCTTAGCGCCGTCCTTATCAGTATATTCCATACCAAATTTCTCTGCAAGAAGCTGGTCAATCTGAATTGTGATAAGAGTATCTTCTTTGCCGAAAACATTTTTAATCTGAATATCAAGTTTCGGTCCGTAGAAAGCCGCCTCGCCGATACCGATTTCATATTTAACGCCGAGGTCGTCAAGGATGTTGCGCATAGCTTCCTGCGCTTCATTCCACTGTTCCTCAGTGCCGATATATTTATCTCTGTTATCAGGATCCCACTGTGAGAAACGGTAGCTTGCGTCCTCATAAAGGCCGAGAGTTTTGAGCATATAGTTCGCAAGCTCAAGGCAGCCTCTGAACTCATCTTCAAGCTGTTCGGGAGTACACATAAGGTGCCCCTCTGAAATGGTGAACTGACGAACACGGATAAGTCCGTGCATTTCGCCCGAAGCTTCGTTTCTGAAAAGAGTTGAGGTTTCGTCATATCTGAGCGGAAGATCGCGGTATGAACGGGGTTTATTAAGATAAGCCTGATACTGGAACGGGCAGGTCATAGGACGGAGAGCGAATACCTCTTTATCCTTTTCCTCGTCGCCGAGAACGAACATACCTTCTTTATAATGATCCCAGTGTCCTGAAATTTTATAGAGGTCTGATTTAGCCATAAGCGGAGTTTTTGTGAGCTGCCAGCCGCGCTTAGCCTCTTCATCTTCAACCCATCTCTGAAGAATCTGAATAATCTTTGTGCCCTTAGGAAGCATAATCGGAAGTCCCTGACCAATATAATCAACGGTTGTGAAGAGTTCAAGTTCTCTTCCGAGTTTGTTGTGGTCTCTCTTCTTAGCTTCTTCAAGCATTGCGAGGTGTTCCTCGAGCATAGAAGCTTTGGGGAATGCTGTTCCGTAAACACGGCAGAGCATTTTATTTTTAGCATCGCCTCTCCAATAAGCGCCCGTGCAGTTTGTAAGCTTGAAAGCCTTAACTGCCTTTACATCCATCAGGTGAGGTCCTGCGCAAAGCTCGGTGAATTCGCCCTGCTTATAAAAGCTGATAGGCTCGCCTTTTTCTGCGTGTTCCTCGATAAGCTCAACCTTATATGGCTCGCCCTTTTCTTTCATAAGACTGATTGCATCCTCGGGAGAAAGCTCAAATTTTTCAATTTCGAGTCCCTCTTTAACGATTTTCTTCATTTCAGCCTCAATCTTCTGAAGGTCCTCGGGTGAAAACGGACTTTCCGTGTCAAAATCATAATAGAAGCCGTCCTCAATAGCCGGGCCGATTGTGAGTTTAACATCGGGATAAAGTCTTTTAACAGCCTGCGCCATAATATGAGAAGCTGTATGATTGAATGTTTTCTTGCCGTCTGCATCGTCAAAAGTAAGAATTTCAAGGTTGCAGTCTGAATCAACAACAGTTCTGAGGTCTTTTACCTCTGAGTTGATTTTGCATGAGCAAGCGTTTCTGTAAAGCCCCATTGAAATATCTTTTGCAATATCACTAACGGACATTGCGCCTTCATATTCTTTAACGGAGCCGTCTTTTAATGTAATTTTCATAAAAATCCCTCCACTGTAAAATCAAATAAAATAGCAAAACCGATTTGTTTATAAAAAACAAAACACCCTGTGCAAAAGCACAGGGTGAATAAAAATCCACGGTTCCACCTGAATTGCGCAAAGCGCCACTCTTAACCCTTAACGCGGGCAAACGGCTGTGATTGGCAGCACTCCGGGGCGGTGGCTTACGACCTTTTAATACGGCAATTTCAGCATATATGCCGCTCTCTGCAATAAAAGCATTCGCAGTCTTGTTCCCATCACTGTTTTATTAACCTTAATTATAGCATCATTTTTTATCTTGTCAACACCAATAATATATGCAAAAACTGAAAAAATTCAGCAGTTAAAGCCTCACTTTTTAAATATTATTTACAAAGCCCAAGAACATTTCCGATCGGCAAGCCTTGACATATACAACATATGGGTGTATTATATTCTGGTAGGTCTATATAAAGCTTGTATAGTATATATGGTTTTATATGCTTTATAACTTTTTTTGGTTTGTATATAAACTGTACCTTTTCTGATGATATTTAACAAAAATTATGAACAGAAGGAGGTGCTATTGATTAAATGATATCTACTGTAACTGCTGTTATAATAGCGGTTGTGTGCGCAGTTGTTTTTGCCGTAATAGGCTTTGTTCTCGGTTCCATAGTGAAGCAGAAAGCAAACGAAAAGGAAATCGGCTCTGCCACAGAAGAAGCAACTAAAATTATTAACGATGCGCTTCAGCAGGCTGAAACTGCTAAAAAGACCAGCCTTATAGAAGCAAAAGATGAAATTCATAAACTCCGTTCGGAAGCGGACAAGGAAATCCGTGAAAGACGAAGCGAGGTTCAAAAACAGGAAAACCGCCTTAATCAGAGAGAAGAACATCTTGATAAAAGAGCGGATTCTATTGAAAAGAAAGATGAAACTTTAAGCGAAAAACTTAAAGAAGCAGAAAAAAAATTATCTGAAATCGATAGCATCAAGAAAAGCCAGTTTGATATGCTGGAAAAAATATCAGGTCTTACCAAAGAAGAAGCTAAAGAGCACTTGCTTGCGTCTCTTGAAGAAGAACTTGATACCGAAAAAAGCAGAAAAATTCTTGAATACGAGCAGATGGTTAAAGACCAGAGCGATGTTATTGCAAGAGAGGTTATTTCCACAGCTATCCAGCGCTGTGCGGCTGACCACACTGCGGAGACTACCGTTTCCGTTGTTGCCCTTCCCAACGATGATATGAAGGGCAGAATCATCGGCAGAGAAGGCCGAAATATTCGTTCAATAGAAACAATTACGGGCGTTGAACTTATCATAGATGACACACCCGAAGCAATCACAATCAGTTCTTTTGACCCTGTCAGAAGAGAAATTGCAAGGCTCACTCTTGAGCGCCTTATTCAGGACGGCAGAATTCATCCTACAAGAATTGAAGAGATGTTTGAAAAGTCCACGAGAGAGGTTAACGCAATCATTAAGCAGGAAGGCGAAAAAGCCGTTCTTGCCGCTAACTGCGGACAAATTCATCCCGAACTTGTCAAATTACTCGGAAAACTTAAATATCGTACTTCTTACGGTCAGAGCGTGCTTAAGCACAGTCTTGAAGTAAGCTACATAGCAGGACTTATGGCGGCTGAGCTCGGCGCTGACGAAAGACTTGCACGCAGAGCAGGTCTTCTTCACGATATAGGTAAGGCTCTTGACCATGAAATGGAGGGCTCACATATTGCTCTCGGCGTTGAATATGCTCGCAAATACAAAGAAAACGAGCAGGTTATTCACGCAATTCAGGCTCACCACGGCGATGTTGAGTGCAAAACTGTTGTTGCTTGTCTTGTTCAGGCTGCAGACGCAGTTTCAGCGGCTCGCCCCGGAGCAAGAAGAGAGAATATCGAAAACTATATCAAGCGACTTCAGCAGCTTGAGGAAATTTCAACAAGCTTCCCCGGCGTTGAAAGAGCATATGCAATTCAGGCAGGCAGAGAAGTTAGAGTTATGGTTTCACCCGAAGCTGTTACTGACGATAAAATGCCTTATATCGCCCATGAAATCGCAAAGAAAATTGAAAGCGATATGGAATATCCCGGACAGATTAAAGTTAACATTATCAGGGAATCCAGAGCCAGCGATGTTGCAAAATAATAATGAATTATGTATAATGGCGTTGAAACATTCAGCGCCATTATTTTTTATGAAAGGAAAATAACATATGATTAAACACATTGTTTGCTTTAAGCTGACTGATAACAGCGAGGAAAAGAAAAAAGAAGCCGCAGAGCGTTTATTGTCTATGAAAGGCAATGTAGATCTCATAAGAGATATTGAGGTAGGAACTGATTTTCTCGGCTCAGAGCGCTCTTTTGATGTTATTTTACAGGTTGTTCTTGACGATGAAAAAGCGCTTGACCTCTATCAGAAAGACGATTATCACTGCAACTATGTTAAAACATATATGCACAGCGTAGCAGAGCGTTCAGTTGCAATAGATTATTACATTTAATTGCGTACGGATAAGTACAATATTTTTTAACAAATTGTTAAATTTAACTAAAGATGCCATTTAAAAATTGGCATCTTTTATTTTTATAATATTAAATAATAATTGCAACACTTTTCCATATATGCTATAATTCTTAATATATAATATTATTATTTAAATATACACGGAGGATTAAAAACTTGGATAACGAAAAGGAAATAAGCATTGATCTCGGCAAGCTTTTCACAATGCTCAAAAAGCGTATAGTTCATATTTTACTTGCTACGCTTATTCTTGCGGTTACTGCCGGATGTCTTACAGAATTTTTAATAGAACCAAAATACACAACATCATGCACAATGTATGTATATAGCAATACAGACAGAGTAAGTACAAACTCATCAATCGGTTCAAGCGAACTTACAGCTTCTCAGCAGCTTGTAAACACATACATTGTTGTTCTTGAAAGCGATTATGTGCTTGAGAATGTTATTAAAGACTTAAATCTTGAAATGTCCGTTTCTCAGTTAAAGGATATGATTAGCTGTTCTCAAATAAACGAAACTGAAATTTTCAGTGTTTCCGTTACAAGCACAGATGCGGCTTTGGCTGCCGATATTGCAAACACCATTGCTAAAATTGCTCCTGACGCTATCGTGCAGACAATTAAGGCGGGCGGCGTAAGCGTAATTGACTATGCTAAAGTACCGTCAAGCCCCTCCTCTCCGAATCTTATCAAAAATATTATCATCGGTGCACTTGTAGGTTTCGTTCTTTCATTTGCAATATTCTTCGTAACAGAGTTGTTTGATACAACGATAAGAACAGACAAAGATTTGGAAAGAGAATTTGACATCCCGATTCTCGGAGATATTCCCCGTCTGGTTCCTGTTGTCGATAAGGCTCAGTCAACTGATTCTGCAGGAATACTCAGAAGCAACAGAACATCTAAAGGAGGTAAGGACTAATGATTTCGTTAAAAAAGAAAACTCCGAAAACAATTTCAAAGCCGTTTTCAAGAGACGATTCAAAAAAAATGCTTACCCCCGAATCTCCTTTCTTGATTAAAGAGGCGTACTCATCAATAAGAACAAATCTCCTTTTCACGCAAAAAGGTGAAAAGTGCCCGATTTTCGTTGTAACAAGTCCGCTTGCAAATAACGGAAAAACAATTAACAGCATAAATCTTGCAATTTCCTTTGCACAGATGGGCAAAAGAACACTTTTAATAGACAGCGATATGAGAAACCCCACCATTCACAGAATGTTTTCCATTCCCGTAAAAAACGGGCTTTCGGAAATCCTTGCAGGTCTTACAGATAATATCACTGTTTCAAAAACTGAAATTGAAAACCTTTCCGTTCTTACGGGCGGAAAAATCCCGCCGAACCCGGCGGAACTTCTTGCATCTTCAAGAATGGACAAACTTCTTGAATTTGTAAAAGAGCATTACGACTGCGTTTTCATTGACACTCCACCTGTAAATATCGTTACGGACGCAACAGTATTTGCAGAGAAAACAACAGGCTATATCATGGTAGTAAAGTCTAATGAAAACAACACCAACGATGTAAAGTCAGCAATTAATAGCCTTGATTCAATAGGCGGAAAAATCTTGGGATTCATTCTCAATGACGCCGGCCCTGATTCAGGCAAATTCTCCTCTTATTATAAAAAATACGGCTATAAGTACAAATATTCTTATGGCTACGGTTATGGATATAACAACAAATAATAATTAAATTAAGGTCGCGATTCGAATGGAAAAAAGAAAATCCATACAGCTTTTGATAGAATTTTGGGTTGATTTAATTTCCCTGTTTTTTGCAAATTGCTTTGCTTATATAATCAGTCTTGCAGCAGGAAAAATGCCTGAAATGGACTCCCGCTCAATACTGGTTTATGCTGCTTGCGCAATACTGTCTTACTGCGTAATTTTCTTTGGCTTTTCCGTTTCGCTTGATTTAACTAAAAGAGACAGGCTCCTTGAAATCATCTCGGTTTTAAGGAACTGTCTTTTGGCATATATGACAATGATTGTTTTGCTCGTAATGACACGAAACGCATTTATGTCATGCCGTGTTTTTCTTGTTGTAACAATTCTTTTATTTACCCTTTTCTCGGGTATCAACAGGTATTTCACAAAACACTTTATGATGTATCGCTTCTCGCACTCAGATATGGTTAGTCTTGCCGGTATAGTGACCGTAAGTAGCCGTGCCGAGGAGCTTACTAAACAGTTAGATGATGACTGGCTGAGAAGAATCAAGGGAATAGTGCTTCTTGACGCTTCAAACTGCAACGGAAACTATCGTGTCCAGAAAAGCGCCGCTGCAGCAGGTAGTACACAGGCAACAAAAACTCATAAAAGATACAAGGATGTAAAAGAGATAGGTTCAATTCCCGTAGTAGGAAACTTTGACAACTTTATGGATTGGATACGCTCCGAATCTCTTGATGAGGTTTTCATCAATATTCCGTTTGAATACGAAAATGATATGGAAGGCCTTATAGAAGAAATAGAGAGCATGGGAATTATAGTTCATATAAACCTGCCAAATCTTGAAAAACTTGTTGAAAAGAGTAAATTTAGCAATGTTGATTGCACAATGATAGCGGGCTATCCAACAGCAACACTTACCGCATCGTCACAAATTTCTCTGTCCAAAGCGATGCTCAAGCGATTTTTCGACATAATCGGCGGCCTTTTCGGCAGTATACTTTCTTTGCCGATAATACTTATTGTGGCGATTCCGCTATTGATTGAATCTCCGGGTCCGCTGATATTTAAACAACCACGAGTAGGCAAAAACGGCAGAATTTTCAATATATACAAGCTCCGCTCAATGTATGTTGACGCAGAAGAAAGAAAGCGCGAGCTTATGGAACAGAACAAAATGAACGGACTGATGTTCAAGATGGACAACGACCCAAGAATTACAAAAGTGGGGCGTTTTATCAGAAAAACGAGCATAGATGAATTACCGCAGTTTTGGAATGTTCTAAAGGGAGATATGAGTCTTGTTGGAACAAGACCGCCCACAGTTGATGAGTTCAGCCAGTATGAAAGTCATCATAAACGCCGTCTTTCAATGCGCCCCGGTATTACGGGTATGTGGCAGGTAAGCGGACGCTCAGACATAGTTGATTTTGAAGAAGTAGTAAGACTTGACTGCGAATACATAGATAACTGGTCTATATGGCTTGATTTTAAAATTGCATTCAAAACAATAGGCGTTGTTTTAAAAAGAAGCGGCGCAGAATAAATTTCATTTTAACATTTAACAATCCACGGAAAACAGCTTATGAAAATTGCAATGATAGGTCACAAAAGAATACCGTCAAGAGAAGGCGGAATAGAAATCGTTGTTGAAGCGCTTTCTACCCGTCTTGTAAACCTTGGAAACACTGTTGTATGCTACAACAGAAGCGGCGGCCATGTTTCCGGAAAGCAGTTTTCTTCAAAAACGCAAAAAAACTATGAAGGTGTAAAACTAATAACAGTTCCTACCCCGCAAAGCAAGGCGCTCAACGCCGTTGTTTACAGTTTTTTGGCAACCATAAAAGCGCTTTTTTCAAGATATGATGTAATCCATTATCACGCCGAGGGACCGGCGGCAATGTGTTTCATACCCAAACTGTTTGGAATAAGAACAGTTGTGACAATCCACGGCCTTGACTGGAAGCGTTCTAAATGGGGTGGATTTGCTACGAAATATTTGAAATTCGGTGAAAAAAATGCCGCAAAATACGCTGATGAAATAATAGTTCTTTCAAAAGCTGTTCAAAAATACTTTGAGGACACATACGGCAGAAAAACCCGTTACATACCAAACGGAATTGAAAAGCCGGAAATCAAAGGCGACGAAGAGATTCAAAAAAAATACAACTTAAAAAAAGGCGGCTACATTCTCTATCTCGGCAGAATTGTTCCCGAAAAAGGAATTCATTATTTGATTGACGCATATTCAGGTATTGATACTGAAATGCCGCTTGTAATTGCCGGCGGTTCAAGCCATTCTGAAGAGTATTTTTCGCAACTTAAAAAACAGGCAGAAGGTAAAAACATAATTTTTACTGATTTTGTTCAGGGTGAAATACTTGAGGAGCTTTATTCGGGGGCATATATTTATGTACTCCCAAGCGACCTGGAAGGTATGCCCATAAGCCTAATGGAGGCTATGAGTTATTCAAACTGCTGTCTTACTTCAGATATTGACGAATGTACAGAACTTTGCACAGACTATGCAATTTATTTTAAAAAAGGCGATGTTAAAGACCTTGAGGACAAGATGACATATCTTTTAAACAACGAAGATATTGTAAATAATTTTAAGAAAAACTCTGCGGACTATATTGTTTCGGGATTCAACTGGGATGATATTACCGAAAAAACGCAAAGACTATATAAAGGTGAATTAAATTGAAGATTTTAATGATAAATAAATTTCTGCATCCCAACGGCGGTTCGGAAACATATATTTTCAAGCTTGGAGAATGCCTGAAAGAATATGGTAATGAAGTGCAATATTTCGGAATGGAACACGAAAACAGATGCGTTGGCAACAATGTCGGGGCATACACTTCAAACATGGATTTTCACGGCGGTTCAAAGCTTTCTAAAATCACATATCCCGTTAAAACTATATATTCAATTGAAGCACGAAAAAAAATCAGAAAAGTACTTGATGACTTTCAGCCAGATGTATGCCATTTAAATAATTTCAATTATCAGCTAACTCCTTCAATTATTCTTGAAATTAATAAGTGGCGTAAAGAAAATCGCAAAACCTGCAAAATTGTTTTTACTGCACATGACTATAACCTAGTCTGTCCCAATCATATGCTCAACAACCCACTCACCCATGAAAATTGCGAGAGCTGTCTTGGAGGTCATTTCAAAAATTGTATTAAAGGCAAATGTATTCACTCCAGCACGGCAAAATCGATCGTGGGCGCTGCTGAAGCTTATTTTTGGAATGCAAAAGGTGTTTATAAATACATTGACAAGATTGTTTGCTGTTCAAAATTTATGAAGCGTATAATGGACTCCAACCCCCTATTTGCCAAGAAAACTGTTGTCGTTCATAATTTTGTTGACGATTTAAAATATGAATATAAAGAAAAAGAAAATTATGTTCTTTATTTCGGTCGCTTCAGCGAAGAAAAAGGAATAAGAACATTACTTGAGGTTTGCAAAGAGCTTCCTGAAGTGAAATTTGTTTTCGCAGGCTCCGGAGCGCTTGAAGACGAAATACGCAAAGTACCGAACATCGAATGCGTAGGCTTTAAAAGCGGCAAAGAACTTCATAATTTAATATCAAAAGCAAAATTTTCCGTTTATCCGTCTGAATGGTATGAAAACTGCCCGTTTTCAGTTATGGAAAGCATAATGTTTGCAACTCCTGTTATTGCTTCAAAAATCGGCGGACTTCCCGAGTTGGTGCAGGACGGTGTTAACGGTATATTGTTTGAATATAAAAACAAGAACGATTTGAAAAATAAAATTTCAGAGCTTTGGAATGATGATAAAAAATCTGCCGAGTTATCGGAAAACTGTAAAAAGACAAAGTTTTTGGATGTTGATAAGTATTACCACATTTTAGTTAATGTTTATATCGATTGATAAATTTAATCACTGTTGGGACAAGTTATTATGAAAGAAAATCGCATTTCAAGCGTAAAAAAGTATTATGAAGAATTAAATATTTTAAGGGGTCTCATTATTGTTTGGGTAGTAATAGGTCACTCATTTTCTTCAGACAACACTATTTTAGGCTTTCTGAACAGCTATGCATATTCTTTTCATATGAGCGCTTTTTTCGCATTAAGCGGTTTATTATTTTATGGAAAAATCAAGAAAATAAAAACTCTTAAAGATGTCGGAAACACAATATGGGACAGATTCAAAAGACTTATTGTTCCGTATTTGTTTTTCACCTTTATTTCCTATGTACTAAAATATTTTCTTGAAAGCTATGCAAATAATGAACTGTCAAACCATATATTTTTAGATACCCTGCTTGGTACGAACAACCCGAATGGCGGAATATGGTTTTTGCACAGCTTGTTTATTTTATCTGTTGTTGCTGTTTTAGTTTATAAAATTCCTACCGCTGCAATATTGATAATCACTTTAATTTTAAAAATAACAGTAAGCATTTTAGATTTTTCGATCCCCATTGTAACAAGTTTTTGTGAATATTCCGTCTTTTTCTTTGCCGGTATTTTCATCTCAAAATACTATGACAATATTAGCTGCTACTTGAGAAAAGTGTGTGAAAATGTCAAAAAGAAACGAGTTTTAATTATTTGTTCTGTATTATCTCTCATTATTTCTTTTGCATTGACATATTACTTAAAACTATATAATGAAAACACCCATAAACTCATACTATTTGTTTTAACTATTTTTAATATAGTTGTTTGGTATTTCGCAGCGTATTCTCTATCGACTACACAAAAAGCAAAAAAAGCGCCGGCACTTTTCGGCAAGTACGGAATGGATATTTATATGTTTGGCTATTATGTTCAAATTGCTATTAGAGTTGTGCTGGGAACAATGCTAGGGGTTCCTTATGTCTTATATTCCCTGCTTATGTGTGTGTTAGGGCTTTTGCTTCCTATACCGATATCAAAATATATTGTACGAAAAATAAAACTCGCCAAAATGTTAATGCTCGGCGAATTTACAAAGAAGGATAAATAAAAATGGCAAAAAAATTAAACGGAACCGTAATTGTTACATACCGCTGTAACGCTCGCTGCAAAATGTGCAACAGATACAAGCGTCCTTCAGCTCCTGACGAGGAAATAAGCATTGAAACAATAAAAAAGCTTCCTCCGATGTACTTTACAAATATTACAGGCGGTGAGCCTTTCATAAGAACCGACCTAAAGGATATTGTAAGAGAGCTTTATAAAAAAAGCGACCGCATTGTAATTTCAACAAACGGCTTCTTCACAGACAGAATTATTGATTTGTGCAAGGAATTTCCGAATGTCGGAATCCGTATCTCCATTGAAGGGCTTGAAGAAACTAACAATGCAATCAGAGGACTTGAAGATGGCTTTAACAAGGGATATACAACTCTTAAAAAGCTTGTTGAAATGAACCACCCTGATGTTGGTTTCGGTATGACTGTGCAGGACGCTAATGCAAAAGACCTTGTTCCGTTATATAAGCTGTCAAACGAAATGAATATGGAATTTGCAACAGCATCGCTTCACAACTCCTTCTATTTCGTTGAAGCTAAGAATATCATCAAAGACAGACCGATGGTTGCGCAGAATTTTGAAAACCTTGTAAACGAACTACTCAAAAGCAACAGCCCGAAAAAATGGTTTAGGGCATATTTTAATCACGGTCTTATCAACTATATTTACGGACAGAAAAGACTTCTCCCCTGCGATATGGCGTTTGATACATTTTTCATCGACCCGTACGGAGATGTTATGCCGTGCAACGGCACAAAGGATAAGGAGGTTATGGGCAACCTCAACACCCAGACTTGGGATGAACTTTGGAACAGCAAAGAGGCAGAAAAAGTGCGTGCCAAAGTTCGCCACTGCGACAGAAATTGCTGGATGATAGGCTCCGTATCACCTGCCATGCACAAATATATATGGGTGCCTGCTGCTTGGGTTATCAAGCATAAATTCCTCAGATTCTTCAAGGAAAAGAAATACAGCATGTACGAACTACCCGTTGTGCGCGATTACAGAGACGGAAAAGTTACAAAAGCTGAACTTGACGCACTGTCAACCTGCGATTTAAACGCAGATATTAACGACGGACTTTCGGACAAATCGAAATCCGTACTTGTAGGCAAAACAGGCGAAGAAATAGTTGATGCCGACATTGCAGAACAGCTCAAAAAATAACCAAAGGATAAATTATGGAAATATCAAAACCAATCAGAAATTCCGTTAAACGGGTGCTGACATTCATATCTCCGAAATTGGGAACTTCACTAAATTACAAATACTCAACGGGTCAGTGGCTTGACTGGAACAATCCGCAGGATATAAATGCAAAAATAAATATACTCAAAGTTACAGAGTATTATAATAATCCTGTTGTTACAAAATGCATAGATAAATATTTAATCCGGGAATACCTCAAAGAGAAAGGGCTTGAAGAACTTTGCCCCAAACTTTACGGAGTTTATGAAAAGGCAGATGAAATTGATTGGAACGGTCTGCCGAATCAATTTGCTGTTAAATGCAATCACGCCTGCGGAACAAATATCATTGTAGACGATAAATCGAAACTTGATTTTGAAGCCGCAAAAAAACAACTTGATAAATGGATGAAGATGGATTACTGGCGTGAAGGCGAGATTCAATATAAATACATTAAAAAGAAAATTATTATCGAAGAATATTTAGGCGCAGGAGAAGAACTGAAAACTTATAAATTCTTCTGTTTCAACGGAGAACCAAAAGTTCTGTATATCTCTCTTGATGAAGACAGATTTATAGATTACTACGATATGGATTTTAACAAACTACCATACTCCCTGCCTGAACATGAGCATTACCCTAAAACGATCAGTAAACCCGAAAACTTTGATAAAATGATAGAAATTTCAAAAAAGCTGTCAAATGACTTTCCTTTTGTCAGAGTTGATTTATATGACTCTAACGGCAAAATTTATATTTCAGAGTTAACATTTGTACCAACAGGCGGCTTTATGAAAATAGACCCACCAAACACTTTAGTTGAGTGGGGAAACTGGCTTAAATTAAAAAAATAGCTTTTATACAGGAGTTATCGTGAAAATACTCATAGTTAGATTGTGGCCTGATGAACTGAATATAAAAAGTTATAATTGTCAGGAAATAGGTCTTGCGAAAGCCTTGATACGCAAAGGAAACACCTGCGATATTGTACTTTATACTAAAGGCGTGTCATATGAAGAGGATTTTATTTTTGACAATTCTCAAAAAATTCATATCTATCACCTGTGTGCAACAACCTTTTTAAAAAACGGATTATACGGCAGCGCTCTTTATAAAATAGCGGAAAAATATGATATTATACAGTCCTCTGAATATGATCAGCTGGAAAATATTTCTCTGTATAAAAAATTCAAAGACAAGCTTGTAATCTATCACGGTCCGTATGATTCTGAATACACAAAAGGGTACAAAAAGAAGTGCTTTATATCAGATGTATGCTGTCTTGTCAATCAAGGATATAAAAAAACAAAGTTTATAGCAAAAAGCGAACTTGCGTGTGACTTTCTAAACAAAAAAGGTTTTCATAACTGCATAACGCTTGGTGTGGGAATAGATACAGACAGATTTGAAGAACAGCAAGATATAAATGACAAACTGATACAATTAGAAAACGAAAAAAGAGAAAAAGGTTTAAAATATCTATTATACATAGGCAAAATTGAAGAAAGGCGAAATGTACTTTTTTTGATTGAAATTTTAGACCAGCTGCTTAAAACAGACGATTCATTCAGACTTGTTTTAATCGGAAAGGGCGAAAGTCCCTATGTTGAGAAATGTATCAATTTCGCAAAAAGCATAAATATAGACGATAAAATTATTTGGATTGAAAATTTAAGCCAAGGAGAGCTTCCGTCTTTGTATAAATGCTGCGACGCATTTTTGCTGCCTACAAAATATGAGATTTTCGGAATGGTTATTTTGGAATCAATGTATTTTGGATTACCGGTTATAACTACATTGAACGGCGGCTCAAGCACCATTATAAAAAATAATGAAACAGGTATTATCTGCCCGCTGAATGACAAAAATGAGTGGGTCAGCGCTGTAAATAAGTTGTTTCAAGATAATAATTTAAGAGATAAAATCAGCAAAAACTCTTCAAAACTGGTTTCTTCAAATTTCACTTGGGACGCCTTAGCGGACAAATTCATTAGAATATATAAATAGGAAAAAGGCTAAAAAAAAATGAACTATTTAATTTCGGCATACAGTATAAATCCTTATAAAGGCTCTGAAGACGCCGTCGGTTGGAACTGGCTTGTGCAGATCCATAAACATTCGGATAAGGATAAAGACAAAATATATGTTGTAACAAGAGCGTACAACGCTGAAGGTACGCTTGACGGAATAAAAAAATACAACATGAAGAATGTTGAACTTGTTTTAGTCGATACATATAAATTCATTAATGACTTTCGTATAAAATATCCTTTTTTTCACCATGCATATTATATGCTTTGGCAAAGCCTTGCCTACAAATGGGCAAAAAACAGCAAAATTAAGTTTGATGTAATTCACCATGTTACTATGGGAGATTTCCGCATTACGGGAAAAATGTATAAATTTAAAGATGCCTATACAATTTTTGGTCCCGTGGGCGGCGGTCAGGTTACACCTGACAGTCTTAAATGCTATGAATCAAATAAATCTTACGAAAAATTCAGGCAAATTATTAATGACGCCACAATTTATCTCCCGGGTTACGGAAGAAAAATAAAAAAATTCAACTCCGTTTATACAATAAACGATGAGACAGCAAAAATCATGGAAAAGGCTTCAAAAAGAAAAATTAATTTACTGTTTGAAACCGGAATTTTGCCTGATTTTAAAAATTTACCTAAGGTCAATCATGCCCCTTCAAAAGCGACAAAAATAATATTTGTCGGAAGGCTTATAGAAAAGAAAGGGTTAATTTTTTTATTAGATATAATAAAACTTATTCCTGATAATTTAGATTACACTCTTGAAATATATGGCGACGGACCATTAAAAGACAAAATCTCTAAAACCATTAGTAATTACGGCTTAAATGAAAAAGTCTTTTTAAAAGGTTCTGTTCCCTACGAAAAAATAGCAAGTGTCTATAAAAACGCTGATATATTTGTTTTGCCGTCTTTACGCGAAACAGGCGGAAATGTATTGGTTGAAGCAATGGCTTACAGATTACCCATTTGTGCGCTTGATATGAGTTTTTCTCACCAATTAAATAAAAACTCATGCGGTCTTTTTGCCAATACAAATCAAAGCAAAGAAGAAATAATAAAAGAGTTTGCAAACAATATTATAACGCTTATTAACAATCCTGAATTACGCCGAGAACTCGGTGAAAACGGATACAATTATGCAAACGAAGAATTGACTTGGGACAAAAAATTTGAAACGGTTTATATTAGAAACAAATTGTCATTATAAATCTATGAATTTCAAATGTCAATAATCCTATGGGAGTATTTAACAAAAGAAAAGGAACACTTCATGCAACAAAAGCAATCACCCTTAATCAAAAATAATAATTCTAAAACAGTATATTTAAAAAGCGTTTTAATGCTAATTCTGCTATTTGCCTTGATTTTTATTGAAGCTGTTTTTAACGGTAGTTATCTTGATGAAGTAATCGGAATAGTTTCTTTAGTATATCTTGCTTGTTCTATAAAACGAATCTCTAGAGCAGATTTCATAACTATATTACTTCTTCTTTTGGTTATTTCAATAGGCTTAATATCAAATTTGGCATTTCATTTAAATCTGTCTCTTATACACATCTCCGAGCCCACGAGACCGAGGCTGATCTCG